>ENA-UOJG01000331-UOJG01000331.1-human-gut-metagenome-genome-assembly--contig:-C47-NODE-331-length-69667-cov-18.910504_pt1 | contig 69667 bp, 66 predicted proteins | sample MGYA00242340_ERZ723887 | MGnify/ENA metagenome assembly ERZ723887 | reverse complement strand
ATCACCTGCGCCCTCATTTGTCAATAGGTTTTTTCGAAAAATCTGTTTCTTAACACTTTTTCGCGTTCATCCGCGCGATTCGGCGTTTTTCGGCGGCATCCCACTCCATTTTGTCCTCTTCCGACTCAACAATCAGCCTCGGAACCGGCCTTGGCTTCTCATTTTCGTCGAGCGCAACCTCGACCAGATAGGCGCGATTCACCATTTCACGCCGCCCATCCATCTTTTCGACAAAGCTGTCCACGCGCACCTCAATACTGGTTCGTCCCGTCCACGTCACGCGCCCGACGGTCACAAGGAGATCTCCGGCGCGCGCGGGCGCGAGAAACTGAAGGTGATCAATACAGGCCGTCGTAACATCCGAATTGGCAAACCGGCGCGCCGCCACGCCGGCGACCACGTCGATCCACATGAGAAGCTGACCGCCGAACAGGCGGCCGGAGCCGTTGATGTGCTCCGGGCGTATGATATGCACCTGCTCTGCGCACGCGTCCCGCCACCGTTTCTCCATCATTTTCATCTTATCCTCCCATTATGCCTCGCCGCGCGCGAGAATCAGGGGCACGAGCATTTCATCGTCGGTAAGACCGGCATGCTGGCCGATGAGCGTAAACGGCTTGGTCGCAAGCGTTGTATAGCGAAGATAGCTCTTCCCGGTCGCGCAGGCGAGATAGTCGCCGACAAAGTCCTCGCACTTCGGATGCGGGGTTCCGCGTCCCAGAAGATGGCTCGAAAAGACCTCTTCATGCGGAATCAGCACAAATTCGTCGCCGCACACCGCCTTGAACTCGCGTTCAAACTGCAGCTTCCGGCCCGGCTTCACGAACAGGCTGGCCGCGCGCGCTTCGATAGACGGCGGCATCAGCAGGCATTCGTTCAGCTGTGGAATCTGCGCAAGATCGATGCGCTCCGTCGCGTCCACAAGGCCGTGGTCGGCGGTGATGAGCATTAGCGCGTCGCGGGGCAGCGCCTTCGCGAGCGCTTCCGCCTGCGCGTTCAGCGAATCGAAATTCTGCTGCGTCCGCTCGGAGGCAACGCCAGTTTCATGCATGGTATGATCGGGCTCGGAGAAATATACGCACACGAGCTTTCTGCCGGGCTCGGCGCTCACCTCGCGGACGACCCGCGCGCAGTCGGCGAAATCACGGCCGTCGTAGGTGTGCACGAAGTCGGCTCCGTTTGTGGAATAGCTGGGGAATGGGAACACCGCGTGCGTTTCCACCTTTCCGTTCAGGCGCACAAAGCCGGACGGAACGGGCATCAGCGTTTCCGCCGGAGACGGGCCGGGATACGCTTCGCCGGTATGGCTGTCGCGGTTCAGGAAGGTGTCGATCTGGCGGCCGCACTCCTTGAAATACAGGCTCCACCCCAGCCAGCCGTGCTCCAGCGGAGACAGACCCGACCAAATGCTGGTGGTAGCCGCCGTGGTCGTGGACGGAAACACCGCGGAAAGCGGGCATACGTCGTGCGTGCGGAAGAAGCTGTTCTCCGGCAGACGGCGCCTGAGCAGGTTTTCGCCCATGCCGTCCAGCACCATCAGAATCACCACGCGGGGCGCCGCGTCCTTCAGCGCCCCGTCCAGCTCGGGAAGACAGGGATAGCCCATCTTCACACCGAAATAGTTCATCACGCTCGCCGTGATGGACAGCGAGCTGCGGTCATAATCCGGAAATCTCATGCCTTCAGTTCCTCAATCGAATGGTTCAGTCGCTTCAGCGTCTCTTCCTTGCCCAGCAGATACGCGATTTCGAACGCGCCGCCGGGCGTGTTGGCCTTGCCGGAAATGGCGATGCGCAGCGGCCACAGCATCTGGCCGTTCTTCATGCCAAATTCCTGAATGGCGGCCATGACCGCGTCGTGCAGCGCGGCTTCCGACCAGTCCTCCTGCTTTTCGAGCACGGGAAGGATGCGGGTGAGCGCGTCCAGCGCGACCTCCGGGTTCGTCTTCATTTTCTTGTGGGTGTACAGCTCCTTGTCGAAGGACGGCATTTCCGCGAGGAAGTCGACCATCTCCGGCAGCTGATTGAATACCTCGGTGCGCGGCTGCAGAAGCTCGCACAGGCGCTTGAGGTCAAGCTCGCCCTCGCCCAGCGCCTTCTGAAGCCACGGCGTGGCGATCTTCTCATATTCCTCGGCAGACAGGCGGCGCACGTACTCGGCGTTGAACCAGGTGAGCTTGTTCATGTCGAACAGCGCCGGGGACTTGTTAATGCCCTCGAGATCGAAGATTTTCTCCAGCTCGGACAGCGTGAAGAACTCGCGCTCGCCCTTCGGGCTCCAACCCAGCAGCGCAATGAAATTGATAATCGCGTCGCGCAGGTAGCCCTGCTCCAGCAGATCCTCAAACGTGGGGTCTCCGTAGCGCTTGGAAAGCTTGCGCACGATGGTCACGGGATTGCCGTTCTCATCGGGAATGATTTCCTTGGTCATCTTGTCGCGGCGGAAGTCCTCGCGCATGACGGGCGGCAGATGCACGTACATCGGCGGCTGCCAGCCGAAGGCCTCGTACAGCAGGTTGTACTTCGGCGCGGAAGAAAGATATTCGGTGCCGCGCATCACGTGAGTGATGCCCATGGTGTGGTCGTCAATGACGTTGGCGAAGTTGTACGTGGGCAGCCCGTCGGCCTTGATCAGCACGTTGTCGTCCAGCGTGGAGCAGTCCACCTCGACATGGCCGTACAGCACGTCGTCGAAGCCGGCCTTGCCCTCGGTGGGCACGTTCTGGCGAATGACGTAGCTCTCGCCCGCGGCCAGACGGCGCTCGACCTCTTCCTTGCTCAGCTTCAGGCAGTCCTTTTCATACTTGTAAGGACGGCCTTCCTTCTCGGCGCGCTCGCGGTCGGCTTCCAGCTTCTCCTTGGTGCAGAAGCAGTAATAGGCGTGGCCGCTTTCCACCAGCTGTTTGGCGTAGGGCAGATACATCGCCTTGCGCTCGCTCTGGATGTAGGGGCCGTATTCGCCGCCCACGTCCGGGCCTTCGTCGTAGGTAAGGCCGGCCTGACGCATGGAATCGTAAATCTTCTGAACGGCGCCGGGAATCTCGCGCTCCTGATCGGTGTCTTCGATGCGCAGGATGAAGCGGCCGCCCGTGCGGCGGGCGTACAGATAGGTATACAACGCCGTTCTCAGGCCGCCGAGATGCAGGTAGCCCGTGGGGCTGGGGGCAAAGCGGGTGCGGACAGTCATGGAAATCGCTCCTTACATGATGAAATCGCGCGAAATGCACGCGCGCAGAATACTCGTTACCTTATCATACCATGCGTATGTGAATTTCGCGCGAAACGCATGCCCGTTTTTTCGCCCGTGAAAGAAAAAAGTCTCCGAACCATCCTTGCGGACGGCCCGGAGCGCGTGGGGATTACTTCTTTCTGACCGGAATCCAGACTTCGCTGTAGTAGTTTTCGTCCATCGTGCCCTTCGCGTACTTCGTGGGATTGTCGTAATACTCCACGCAGTACCCGGCGGCGAACTCGTAGTCCTTCATGGCGGGCAGCCATTCGGTGAAGATGCGGGTGTTTACGTCCTGAAGTGCCACGGGAAGCGCGCCTTTGCAGGGAAACACCGCCCACGTGAACGCGGGAATCGTGCGCACGACGAAGCCGTCCGGCGCTTCGCAGCCGGGATCGCAGGGATCGGCGATCAGGTATTCGAAGGTCTCCTGCCCCATGCTTTCGTCGATGTTGACGCCGTACGTTCCCATGACGGTCTTGCCCTTTCCCTCGGCGTAGTGCTGCTGCCAGAACGCGGGCACGCGCGCCTTCGCGCCTTCATACGGGAACACGGCGGCGTTTGCCAGCACAGTGAACGCGTCTTTGCTTACGATTTTGTAGTCCATGAGATAGCCCCCTTCAAGTGAAAATCGAATTTTCAGCGGAGCAAAGGACTTCAGCAGTACGCCGTCTCTGCGCGCGGCCGTCGGCGTAACGCCGTGAAAGCGGGTGAAGGCCTTGGTGAAGCTGTCCGGCGAATCGTAGTCATACTTCAGCGCAATGTCGATCACCTTTTCGTCGGTCGCCGCAAGGTCGTTTCCGGCCAGCGCGAGTCGACGATTGCGGATGTACTCCGAAACCGTGAAGCCGCACAGCAGGGCAAACCCCTTCTGGAAGTAAAACGGCGACACGTTTACCGCCCGCGCAATCGTTTCGATGGTAAGCGGTTCGGTGATATGCGCCTCGATATACTGAATCGAGTTCCCGATGACGGCCATCCATTCCATGCGGCGCGCGCTCCTTTGCTTTTGCTGTGAGTCGATTATAACTGTTTTTCAGGAGTGCTTCTCGACGAAACATGCTCAGTTTTGTCCGTTTTGATCATGAATTACCGAAGAACCCAGTAATCGCCGTACAGACAGCCGTCGTTGCCGGCCATTGGATGCTCCGATGGCGCAAAGCCCGCGCGGCGAAGCGCCGCGATTCGCTCGGCGGCATAGGGCGGCGCCTTGGTCAGCACGCTTTCGCAGCCGAGCAGGCCGGACACGCGCGGCGCGATCAGGCGAAAAAGCTCGTGCAGCGCGTCTTCCCGTTCGCGGTCGCTGCGCACGTCCACGCGCAGGATTCCATCCTGCCCTCGCGCGCCCTCGGCGGCGCAGGTACACAGATCGATCGAACCAACGATTTCCGCAATCGTCTTGTCCACGATAACCATCCGCACGAACCAGCGGTTTTCATACGCCTGCCGCCAGAATACCATCAGCTTCGCCATGCGTTCCTCTGTCGGATAGTAGAAGGTGTCGCCGTTGCAGTTGTCCCCGTTGAAAAACGGCAGCGCATCCGTATCGCCGTACACGCCCGTCAGTCCGGCGCAGTCCTCCGGCCTTGGCGGACGAACCAGAAATCGCGCGCTTTCAAACATGTAGCTGGTCTCATAGAGGCCAAGCACGGTGCTGCGCGCATGGGAAGCCGGGTTCACAGGCTTCTCGCGGCGCGCCGTGATGAGGGTAAGGCTCGTCGCGTTCACGGTGATTTCGCAGCCGTCCACGCGAACGTACCAGTTCTTCCCGCGCCGCTCAAGAACCGCCGCCGGATCGAGCACAAGCGCGCGGCACCACGCCACGGGTTCCTGCTCTCCGAGGGAAAGATTCCGCCGAATGCGCGCCGCGCCCTGCGGCGTGGTGTGCAGACGGTCAAGGTTGGCGATTAAGGAATCGGCGAGCAGCTCCATGGGGAATCTCTCCTTTGGACGGCGTATTTGTTTCATTATTATAGCAAACATGCCCGCCGCCCGTCAACCGTCGGCGTACAGAAAAACGGAGTCGCCTCCGCGCGGGAAGCGGCTCCATTCAAAAGATGGATTATGCGGCGGTGTTGAACTCGAACAGGTTCACGTCGAAGTCGAGATACTCGCCCTCGCCCACTTCGCCGTCGGCGTTGTCCATGCCCTCGGCGCGGTACACCTTCACGGAGATCGTGTCGCCGAAATTATGGGACGCGAGCGTCTGCTGCACGTGGGTCGCGGTATCGGCGAGCACGCCGTCGACCTCAACGATGATGTCGTTCACCTGAATGCCGGCCGCGGCCGCCGGAGCGCCGTCTACAACCTCGATCACCTGCATGCCCGTCGGCAGCTGGCCGGTGTACACGCGGTAGTCGTTGCTGGTGTTCAGCGGGCTGATGGTTACGCCCAGCAGAGGCTTATCGCCGGTGGAAACAACCCTGGTGGTGTTATCGTCCGCGGCGGGCGCGGTGACGTCGCCGGTCAGAACCTTGGTGATGGCTTCCTCAATCAGGGGCTTGGCGGCGTTGATCGGGATGACCAGCCCGATGCCCTCGATGGTGGCGCTGCTGCTGGAATAGTAGCTGTTGTTCGAGATCTTCATCGACGGGATGCCCATCAGCTGACCCAGCACGTTGAACATGCCGCCGCCGGAGTTGCCGGAGTTGATGGCCGCGTCGGTCTGGATCATCGAGTTGGTTACCTGACGCTTGAGGCCGTACTTGTCGGTGGTGGTGGTGGAGTTGATCTGGCGGTCAAGCGCCGAGATGATGCCGACCGTGACCGTGCCGCGCAGCTTGTCGGACAGTGGGTTGCCAATGCAGATCGACCACTCGCCCACCTGCAGCTGATCGCTGTCGCCCAGCGCGACGGGGGTAAGGTTCAGGTCGGGCGCGTACACCACGGCCACGTCCAGCGACTCATCGTAGGCGACGACCGTCGCGGCGATTTCGTCGTCGCTGTTCAGGATGGACAGGGTCAGGCGGGTCGCGTCCTCCACAACGTGGTAGTTCGTCAGCACCACGTGGTCATACACGACCACGCCGGAGCCAGTGGAGGTCAGCTTCTCGGTGGTTTCGCTGCCGGAACGGTTGGAACCGCGGCCGGAGCCGCCGCCAAAGCCGAAGCCGAAGCCGCCGAAGCCATAGTAGGGAGAATAGTTGTTCACGGTGTAGTTCTGATAGTTGTTCACGCCGACGACGCTGCCCTGCACGCTCTTGACCACGTCAATGAACGGGCTGGTTACCTTGCTCTGGTCGGTGGTCGTGTTTACCACGCTCGCGGCGGCCTGCTTGGCTTCATCCGCCGACATGGCAAAGGCGACGGAAACGCTCGCGACGCATACGACGATGGCGAGTACGATGGCGAATAGTTTCTTCTTCATGATTATGTCCTCCAGTCTTGGTCTTTGGGCTTTATGTCAATCCGGGACGCTTTCACTCAGTCGAGCGTCAGTTCATCCCAGAAGGATTCGTTGATCTCGCACTCCGTCTGTTCATACAGGCGGTTGTAGGTTTCCGAGAATGCGTCCGCCCGCGCCTGATACAGCGCCTGAGCCACCGCGTCCTCATAGGCCAGCGTGTCCGTGTTGTCCAGCAGTCGGACAACGAACAGACCGTAGTCTGTTTTGATGACCCCGCTCGTTTCGCCGACGGTCATGGTCTGAACGGTATCCAGAAGCGTCTGGTCGACCTCGCGGCTCCCGGCTGTCAGGGAGGCTTCGCCCCATGTAAGCTCGGGATGCGCGGCGGCGGCTTCCTGCGGCGAATCGGCGCACATGCAATCGAGCATCGTCCGGCCGATTTCCCGCTCGCGCGCTTCGGTCAAAGGAACGGTCTCGCCGTTCTCGTCAACGCCCGCCAGCGGGTGGGACAGATAGCACAGATCGTAGATCACGTAGTCTCCGGGATTCACGGCGGCGCGCACCGCCGCTTCGTCGACGTCCATTTCGTTCAGCAGATGGCTGCACTTGCGGTCGGCCAGCTTCTGCTTCAGGAACACCGCCTTCACGTCCGCTTCGGTAAAACCGGCGCTTTCCGCGTCCGTCAGCGATGTGAAGAACTCGTGCGCGTCGCTTTCGGCGGCCGCCTCGTCGTCGGCGGTGGCTGTCATTCCATCGGCCTGCGCCATCTGGCAGAACACGTTCATCATCACAAGCTCCCGGAACACGTCGCTCTTCACCGCCTCGGCGGCGCTTCGGCCGTCGGAACAGGGAATCGACCAGTAATCCAGTCCCAGAAAATCGCGGTAGTAGGCGACGATGTCCTCGTAGCCGCTCTTTGCCGCGCAGACGTACACGCGCGCTTCGGCGAACGACACGGGAGTTCCGTCGATCATCACGGCCGTTTTCTCATCGGCAAGCGCCTGAACGCCCGCAAGCATCAGTGCCAGCATGAGCACAGCCAGTCTTCGCAATCTCAAGCGCATCGCCTCCTTTCCAACGTACGGGCACATTATAGCATGGAAGTTCTTAAAAAGCAGCCGGGAAAATCCTTAGGAATTCTTAATTTGCTTCATTGCCGATGGAATTTCGGATTCGCAGGCGTTATAATAGGAACAAATGCAAGAGAGGTGAGAACGAATGGCCGACGAACGGCTGATTATGATTGCCGACGACGATCCGGATATTCGCGAGGTCGTTCGAATTCTGCTGGAAAGCGAGGGCTTCCGAATCGTGGAGGCCGTGGACGGCGACGACGCCATTTCCAAAATCGATCCGGCGATTGATCTGTATATTTTGGACGTGATGATGCCGGGAAAGAGCGGCTATCAGGTGTGCCGCGCCATTCGCGCCGCGTCCACCGCGCCGATTCTGTTCCTGACCGCCAAATCGCAGGACGGAGACAAGTCGATGGGCTTCTCCTCCGGCGGAGACGATTACCTGCCCAAGCCGTTTTCCTATACCGAGCTGACGGCGCGCGTGAAGGCGCTGCTTCGGCGCTACTATGTGTATCGCGGCAAGGAAAGTGAGGAATCGAAGGAAAAGATCGTCATTCGCGATCTGGTGATCGACCGGCAGACATGCGAGGTCAGGCTCGCGGGCGCGGAGGTGCAGCTGACGGACATCGAATACCGCATGCTGCTTCTGATGGCCGAAAACCGGCGCAAGGTGTTCTCGGCGCAGAACCTGTACGAATCCATCTGGAACGAGCCGTACTTCTATTCGTGCAACAACACCATCATGGTGCACATCCGCAACCTGCGCCGCAAGATCGAGCCGGACCCGGATAATCCGCAGTATATCAAAACCGTATGGGGAAAGGGCTATCGCATTGACTAAGAGACGGCCGCGCGTGCACCTGTGGTTCGCGCTTCTGATGATTACGCTGCTTTCCTTCGTGACCGCGGCGGCGGCGTTCGCGGGCATGAACGCGGCGGGCAACGCGCTGATTCGCAGCCGAATCTACACGCGCGAAAAAATCTACGCCCGCGAAAAGGAATACTTCTCCGAGCTGCTTGCCGACATGTCGGAAAACAACTACGGCTTTTCCGACCGCGAGCGCATCCAACAGTGGGTTCGCGAAAGGAAGGATCTGATGCTGGCGGTGTACGACGCCGCCAACCTGTACCGGCAGGATTCCAGCGGCGTTTTGTACGCCGGCGTGTCGGACGCGCTGTCGATGTACGACCTTCTGCAGGATCAGTATTCGGAATACTGGTATACCTGCCTGATCAACACCGGCCGCGGCTCGATGCGCTCCCGCGTGGTCAAGGTGATGTATTATCCCATGTACCGCGCGCGCGATATTGCCATGCTGATTGAGGGCGCGGCGGCGTTTTTGCTGTTCGTCGCGATGCTGCTTCTGTGCATTCGCAAAAAGACGCGCTACATCGAGCTGCTCAGCCGTCAGCTGCAGGTAATGCAGGGCGGCGAGCTTTCCGTGCCGATGACCATCCGCGGCAGGGACGAGCTGACGACGCTGGCGGAAGATATTGAAGAGATGCGTAAGTCGTTCATCGAACGGCTGGAGCACGAGGAGGAAATGACGAAAAACGCCTCCGAGCTGCTCACGGCCATGTCGCACGACCTGCGCACGCCGCTGACCAGCCTGATCGGCTATCTGGATATCATCGATCTGGGCAAGTGTCATTCGCCCGAGCAGGTGCAGAAATACGTGCACTCGGGCAAGCAGAAGGCGTATCAGATTAAGGAAATGACGGACAAGCTGTTCGAGTACTTCCTCGTATACTCGGAAAACGACAAGCCCGTGGAAAAGGAGCGGCTGGACGCGGCGACGCTGTTCACCCAGCTTTGGTCGGAAAGCGCGATGAGTCTGGAAACGGAGGGTTTCCATGTAGACATGCGCGCGGAGGAAAGCACCTGCGAGGTGCTGGCCAACGTGCCGCTGCTGCGGCGGGTGTTCGACAACCTCGTATCCAACGTGCGCAAGTACGCCGACCCGGTGCAGCCGGTGGAAGCGGAAATGCGTGCCTGCGAGGGCGGCTACCGCATGGAGGAGCGCAACTCCATCGCCGATGTGCCGCGCGGCGAAAGCTCCGGCATCGGAATCGCGTCCTGCAGGAAGATCATGGAAAGCCACGGCGGTTCCTTCGAAATCGAAAAGCAGGGTGACCAGTGCGTATGCCGCCTGTTCATCCCCGCCGCGCCCGCCGAGGAACCCGCCGGCGTTCTCCCGGAAGGCTCAAGCGGCAAGGCGCTTTCTGAAAGCTCAAACGAAGAAAACGCGTCGCGTTCTTCCTCTGAAAACGCTCCGGAAAGCTCGAACGAAGAAACCGCATCGCGTCCTTCCTCTGAAAAGCTCCCGGAAAGCTCGAACGAAAAAACGGCGGAGTGAACCGCGCCGGTCGCCGATTCACTCCTGCCGAAAGGTGTTTCAGATTGTCGCCGGAAAGCTCTGCGAGAGAAAGTCATAGAAATCCAGCGCGCGCCATTCGTGTCCGCCTTCGTGCACCGAATGGCGCAGCTTTTTCTCCGCGCTCAGCGCGACGTAGGCGTTTCGGGCGATGGCGACCTGCGAGTACACGTTCTGAATCCGGCCGACGTTTCCGTTCAGGTGGTCGTCTTCGCCGGACTCGATGAACAGCGGCCGCGGCGCGATCAGCGCGCCCAGGTCGCCGCAGTCAAAGAAGCGCCACAGGTTGGGCACGAAGTTGCACGCGCAGTTGTGCGGCAGCAGAAGCAGCGATTCCTTGAAGCCATAGAACCAACCTCCCACCTCGGCGAACGCCACGCGCTCGTCGCACGCGGCAAAGAACAGCGTCTGCTGCCCGCCGCCGGAGAAGCCGCCCGCGCCCAGCCGTCCGTCCGCGTCCGGCCGGGACAGCGCGTAGTCCGCCAGACGCATCAGATCCCATACCTCCATGCCGCACACCGAATAGCCCAGCGCAATGGCCAGATTGTTCAGCGGGCCGTGCGAGCAGCTCTTTTTACGATCGTCGCCCGCGTCCATGAATTCGCGGCGGTCGCCGGAGCCGCGCGCGTCCGGCGCGAAAACCAGATAGCCGCGCTTCACCAGCGACAGCGCCATCACGTCCCGCTCGCCGTCGGGCGCGATCGTCCGCTCGCTCGCGCCGCCGTGTCCGTGCGGCACGATGAACGCCGCGCGCCGGTCGGAGGGCGAAGCGCCGTCCGGAATCAGCACGTAAAACGGCATGCGCACGTTCGGCTCGGTTTCCATTTCCATGCGCTCGACGCGGTATCCATCGCGCGTCTCGCTGGAAAGCCGAACGGGGTTCGGCGCACAGGGCTCGAAGCGGTTCAGGGAAAGCAGCTCCCACAGCTTCGCGCGCGCCTCGCGCTGCCATGCGAGCACGGCCTTCCTGCCCTCTGCGGGCGCAGGCATGCGGCGGGCTTCGCGATCAAACACGGTCTCCATATGCGGAAGAATCGAATAGCGTTCCATGGGCGGTACCTCCGTTTTTTTATTTCATTATCGCCGCGCGGACGCGCGTTGTCAAGCGTTTTCGGGGATTGACAGGCGAAGCGCGATCGGTTATAATCAAAAGCGCGGCAGGAAGCCGCGCGCGCGCCAGAAGGCGCGAAACGTTCCACAGGTTGATCAATAAGAAGGAAACGCGTCAGGAAGAGGCGTTGGCTCATGCGTGGGTCGGCGATTTTTTTATGCCTGAAAGGAGTATGAACGATATGAACACCAATCTTCGCAAGCTTGTATTCTCGGCCATGTTCCTCGCGCTGTGCATGGTGCTTCCCTTTTTGACGATGCAGATTCCCGAAATCGGCAGCATGCTGTCGCCGATGCATTTCCCGGTGCTGCTGTGCGGCTTCGTGTGCGGCCCCGTGTGCGGCGCGGTGGTCGGGCTGATCGCGCCGATTCTGCGCTCGCTGCTCTTCGGCATGCCGCCCCTGTTCCCGACGGCGACGGCCATGGCCATGGAAATGCTCTTTTACGGTGGAATGACCGGGCTCATGCACCTCATAATGCCCCGCAGGCCGTGGGCGCTGTGGGTTTCGCTGGCCATTTCCATGCTGGTTGGACGCGTGATGTGGGGATTTACCATGTTCCTGCTGATGGCCGCAAAGCACTCCCACTTCACGATGACGGCGTTCCTCTCGGGCGCGTTCATCAAGGCGTGGCCAGCCATCGTCTGCCAGCTCGCGCTGATTCCGCCGCTGGTGATGGCGCTGGACAAGGCCGGTCTGATGAAGGAAGGAAAGAAATATCGATGAAACATGTGCTGGTGAGCGCGTGCCTGCTGGGCATGCCGTGCCGATACGACGGGCGCTCGAAGCCCACGGCGCTGACAGAGCTGAGCCGCGCGGCGGCGCTCGTGCCGTTCTGTCCGGAAATCTACGGCGGTCTGCCGACCCCGCGCCCGTCCGCGGAGCGGGACGGCGAGCGCGTGAAGACGAAGAACGGCGCGGACGTTACCGAAGCGTTCCATCGGGGCGCGGCGCTTGCGGTCGAGCTGGCGAAGGCGCTGGACTGCCGCTGTGCGCTTCTGAAGGACAAAAGTCCGTCCTGCGGGCGCGGCCGAATTTATGACGGCACGTTCACCGGCACCCTGACCGACGGCAGCGGCGTAGCGGCCGAAGCGCTGGAACGCGCGGGCGTTCGCGTGTTCATGCCGCAGGAGCTGGACGCGCTGCTGGCGGCGCTTCAGGAAGACGAATAATCCGGCGATTCGCGGCGGGCATGTTCTTGACACTGCCCGCCGCGAACGCTATAATGAACCGGTAAGAGGTGATGCCATATGAAAAAGCGTTCCTGTTTCGGCCTGTGGACGGTGGTCTGGCTGCTGGCGGCGGTGGGCGTGATCGTGTTTTTCGTCGTCGCGCCGTGGACGGCGGTGTTTGCCCGGCAGCTTTTTCCGGCGTATCGAATGTTTTTCTGGCCGGGTCTGGCGTACACGTGGGTCGTCGCCGCTCTGTATGCGCTGGCGCTTTTTGACTTTGCCCGCATCGTCGGCAACATCGTGCGGGATCGTTCTTTCTGCTTGGAAAACGCGCGCCGGATGAATCGCATTTCCGCGTTCGCGCTGCTGGCGATGCTCTGGTTCGCGGTCGGGCTGGCCTGTCTGGCGCTCGCGCGGATGACCACGCCGGGGCTCTGGCTGCTGTTCGCGTTTCTGATCTTCATGTCGCTGGTCATCGCGCTGCTGGCGCGGGCGCTCGCGCGCCTGACGGAGCGCGCCGCCGAGATCAAGGAAGAAAACGACCTGACGGTGTGAGGTGCGAAATGGCAATCATCATAAATGTGGACGTGATGCTCGCGAAGCGCAAGATGAGCGTAACGGAGCTTTCCGAGCGCGTTGGCATCACGATGGCAAATATCTCCATTCTGAAAAACGGCCACGCGCGCGCCATTCGCATGGAAACGCTGAATTCCATCTGCCGCGCGCTCGACTGCCAGCCGGGCGACCTGCTGGAATACGTGCCGGACAGGGAGGAAAATTCTTGAACAAAACCAAAAAACGCATACGCTTCCTCGCCTGCATTGCCATGCTGTCGGCGATGCAGGTGGTTCTTTCCCGCTTTCTCTCCATTCAAACGCCCGTCGTGAAGATCGGCTTCGGCTTCGTGCCCGTGATGTTCGCGGGCGCGCTGTACGGCGCGGGCGGCGGCGCGCTGGCGGGCGCGCTTTCGGACGTGGTCGGCGCGCTGCTGTTCCCCTCGGGCAGCTACTTCCCCGGCTACACGCTGACCGCGGCGCTGTCCGGCGCGGTATACGGCTGGATGCTCCGCGGGCGACACAACCTTGTGCGGATTCTGCTCGCCTATCTCATCACCACGCTCTCCGTGACGCTGGGGCTGAATACCTTCTGGATCGCCCTCGGCAGGGGCTATCTGTATGTCGACGCCGCCGGACGCAATTTCTCAAACGTATGGATTCAGTTCGCGGCGCTCCTGCCTACCCGCCTGACGCAGGCCGGAATCATGCTGGCCGTCCAGACGATCGTGACGTTCCTCCTTCTGGAAGTCCTGCACCTCGACGCGCGGATACAGGAAACGTTTCAGCTGTAAACCGCCCCTGATACGAGGAGGAAATCCGATGTACGCCATCATAAGCGCCGTCATCAACGGTGCCGCCGCAAAATGCGTGCTGCTGGGCCGCTATCGCCGCATAGAGGAAACGCTGATCGTCAAAAAGATGTTGTTCGGCGTCAGAACAAAAACTCATCGCGAGGAAAAGCGAAAATGCCTCGTCTTCATTCCATATCGGCATACCCTGAAGGAAATCGCCGAAATCGACGAATCGCAGGTGCTTACGGCAAACGCCGCCATTCCCGCGGATTACGTCAAGGCCGACACCTTCACCTATGCGACGGGCGAAACGTATCCCGGCGAATTCGAAATTCGAGATTTCTGCGGCTGTCCCCTCCTGCTTGAGGATGCGTCCTTCCTCGAAAACGTCCTCGCCGACGAGCGGGACGCATGCCTTGAGTCCCTGTACCGATACGACCCGACGCTTGCGTCGCCCTGTCTTGAGCCGTAAACAAAAATCATCCTCCGCGCGTTTCCTGTGCGGAGGATGATTTTTTCATTTACAGTTCCACGTCCGTCACGTGCGGCAGGTGGTCGCTGGTGGTGGAGGTGGGCGCGAAGGCGTTCAGCACTCGGAACGGGCCGCGCAGGAACAGGTAGTCGATGCGAATCTCCGGCTTGTCGGCGGAGAAGGTCAGGAAGGAGCGTCCCTCGGCGCTGTCCGTCATTTCGGTCTTCAGCCGCGCAATGAGCGGGTCGTCCGGCTCCATGTTCAAATCTCCCATGAAGACGGTGGGAATTGTTTCATCCTTCAGGTGCTTTAGCGTCAGGTCGACGGCGTTCACGCGCTCCGCGTTCGACAGGCCGTAATGGCTGGTGTACACGGCGACGGGTCGCCCCGCGTCCACAAGGGCGCGCAGCAGCACGCGATCCTCATAGTATTTTTCGCGTTGCTCCACCGGAACCGGCTTCACCGGCCAGAAATCCGTTCGCACGATGGGAAAACGCGAAAGGACGGCAATGCCGTACTGCCCGCCCAGATAGGGAATGGCGGGCGCGAACGTCCAGTGCATGCCGAGCTGCGCGGCCAGCGTGCGCGCCTGCTCGTCGCCGTTCACGTCGCTGGTACCCATGCGCACCTCGTTCAGCGCGAGGATGTCCGGATTCAGCGTTCGAATGAATTCGCCGATGGCGGCGAGGTCGAGCCGTCCCCACGCGTCGCGGCCGGAATGAATGTTGTAGGTCATGATGCGAAGCTTCATGCGCAATCCCCTTTCTTTCATCAGAGAAGCCCAAGTCCGCGGGCGACGACGAAAATGAAATCCTGCACGTTGGTAACCATCGTCGTGGCCGCAAGGCTGCCGCGGTCGAGCAGCTTGTTCACGACAAACTCGTCCGCGTCCACGGCGTACAGATACACCGGCCGCACGCTTCCGTCCGGCTGCACGTGGAACGACGGGGTCATGTTGCCGGTCGCGATGGTGTGCAGCATCGTGGCAAGGCAGATCACCGTGGTGCTTTTTCGAACCAGTGCCCGCATGGCCGCCTGTCCCTCGTACGCGTCGCCGATCACGCCGGGCAGCGGGCCGTCGTCGCGGATGGAACCGGTCAGCACATAGGGCGTGCCGGTTTTCGTCAGCGCGTACAGGATGCCGTCCTGAATGCCGTATTGCCCGATGAAGCTCGCGATGGAGCCGCAGCGGCGCACGCGGTTGATCACGTCCAGATGATTGTAATGGCCGTCCGGCCGGGAAACCTGCGTGTAAATGTCCTGCCCCAGCGCCGTGTGCAGGTGCGCGGCTTCCAGATCGTGCGTCGCCAGCGCGTTCCCTGCCAGCAGACCGTGGCAGTAGCCCGCTTCGATCACCGCCTGCATGGCGCGGCGCGCGTCGGAATCGAACGCGAACGCCGGACCCATCACCCACAGGATGTTTCCATGCTCGCGCTCATGCTTCAGAAGCGCGAGCAGCTGGTCATAGTCGCGGGCATAGGAGGTTTCGCGGCTGCGCCCCTTTCGGAACTCGAACTGTCCCGCGGAAGCCGCCGCTTCCCCATCGAAGCCGTGGCAATGCAGGTAGATGCCGTCCTCGCCGTTTTCGCCGCGCCCGACGGCCACAAGGTCGCCCCGGCGCAGGTTTCGGTTTTCCACCACGTCCAGCTGTCCGTACGGGCGCAGCACGACGCTCGCGTCCATGCGGCTTTCCGGCGCAAGCCGCCACGCGCCGTTTACCCGGAAATATTCCGGGAACATGGAGGTGCTGTGAAAGCCCTCCGGCGCGATGCCGTCCGCCTCGGAGGGAACCCAGCGAACGTCGGGCGCGCTCGAAAGCGGCGCGGCGGCAAAGTCCGGCTCGCGGTAGCGGGGAAGCGAAAACTCCATGTGCAATCCCTCCCTGCCGGTCAGCGCTTCGGGCAGCCCAGCGTTTCCAGATGGCGGCCGATGTGCTTCTCAAGCGCCGCGGCGTATTCGTCAGCATGCGCGCGCCAGAAGGCGTACAGGCGGGCATGGAAATCGCCGTGGTTCAGAATCAGGCCGTAGGTAATGTGAATCAGCTGGCGCGCGTCGTTGTTTTCAAACAGCGCGGGCAGCTGCGCGTCGCTCAGCGTGTCGAGCGAAGGAATGTTGGCAAGGTTCGTCGTCACATGGTAATACTTCGTCGCCTCGTCAAACGCCTTCAGCGCGTAGGCGTGCACCTCGCGGTACAGCTCCGGCGCGTGCTCGGCCACAAGCTTCATGGCCTCCAGCCAGTTCGTGCCCGCGGTCTTCACGTGATAGCGCTGATGCGTGCGCGCGCCCACGGACGGGAAAATGCTGAACTTGTCGGAGCCGGAATGCACGCTGACCTTGTGCCCGAAATGGCGGGCAATCGCGGCGTGCACGTCCATCTCCGCGTCGAAGGCGCTCACATCGCCGATGTAGTCGATGCCCTTCTGGAACTCGCCGATGAAGCGCGGCGCGATCGTCATGAACACAACGCCGCGGCGCTTCAGCTCGTTCGCCACAAAGAAATGCTCGCTCGGGCGCGTGGGCGTGCCGGTTTCGTCGATGGAAATCTCAAACTCGGCCTTGTACGTTCCGTCGCGCAGGAATCGGTCGTACATCTGAACGGCAAAATCCAGCGCGTCGCCGTAAATGCCCGTCACGCGCTTCAGCTCGTCCGCCGTGAACTCGATTTCGTGATCCTCCACGCGGAAGGTCTTGCCCAGATACAGCTCGCGCACGTCCTGGCTGTATTCGCCATCGGCGTTCGCGTGGATATGCTCGGAAAGGTCGAGCGTAATCATTGTGAAGCCCAGCGACAGCGCGTACTCGATGTCCTCCGGCTTCTTCAGGTGATCGCCGTCCGCGCCGAAGCCGCGTGTGAAATTCTCGCGGAACACAGCGAACGTCGCGCTGTCCAGCACGTCCTCAAAGGTACGGTTCGTAAGATTCAGTTCGCGAATCGACTGCTGCGCGAACACGGGCATGGCGTCGTATTTTTCAAACACGCGAATGTGCCCCGGGCCGGCAAGGCCGAGCCGGTCGCCCACGCCCACGGAGCGGTCGTAATTCAAAACGGGCACGGGCGCGGTGAACGGGAACAGCGCGCGAAGCCGGTTCGCCGTCTCGTGCGTAAGCTCGTTCATCTCCTGCGGGAAATAGTCCTTGCCCTCGCAGACCAGCGCGTCGCGGTCGCCAAGGTCAATCATGTAGATTTTCGCGCCGGGAAGCTCGTGCACGCTTGCGGGATACACGTGGGAGTATTTCATAAGCCATCGCCTCCGTTTATTTCTATCTGCCTATATTGTAGCAGAAATGCGGGCGATTGAAAAGGGAATTCAAAACAAAAATCCCGACCGCGATCTGATTCGCCAGCCGGGAAAGGATATCCCGTGAGTGCCGTTCGTTCCAGCTTTTTCACCCGCCGCTCAGGCAGGGCGGAAGCCTGCGGCCGCTTGCTGTCTTCCCCTGACAATGGGGGCCTGACATCGGCGTCACCGACCCGGCGTCCTTTTGTGAAGATGTGGGTAAAAGCCGAAACGTGGCGCACACCCCAGGATACGGTCAAGTCCAACGGGAAGCATTATAGCAGAGCCGGAGGATGCGCGTCAATAGGGAAACGACTCTTTCGTTCGATTTGGCAAATTTGCATAAAGAAACTCCGCTTGACGAGCCCCGCCTTCCCAATTATAATAGCCACATCGGATAAACGGGAGGGACGCACATGAACACCTGTGATCTGCCGCTCGAAATCTTCTCCGGCTATTTTCACGGCGGCCATTGTCAGGGTATCGCCGTGGATACCGCGCGGAAATTCATCTACTATTCGTTCACGACCGAGCTTGTGAAGACCGACCTGAACGGGCGGCTGATCGGCAGCGTGACCGGGCTGCTGGGGCATCTGGGCTGCATCGATTTCTGCGACGCGGACGGGAGGGTCTACGGCTCGCTGGAATACAAAAACGACGCGATCGGCAAGGGCATTCTCGGCAATCTGGGCAGCGACGCGAAGGTGGAGGACGCGTTTTACATGGCCGTGTTCGATGTAGACCGCATCGACCGCCCGGGCATGGACGCGGCGCGCGACGGCGTTATGCGCACGGTCTACCTGAAGGAGGTCGTCGACGACTACAAGGCTGTCACGCCGTCCGGCGCGCACCGCCACGGCTGCAGCGGCATCGACGGCACGACCTTCGGCCCCATGCCGGGCTCAGCGGACGGAAAGCGCTATCTCTTCGTCGCCTACGGCGTATACGGCGACGTGGCGCGCCGCGACAACAACTATCAGGTGCTGCTGGCCTACGATACCTCAAGGTGGGAAGACCTGCTCTCCCCGCTCTGTCAGGAGAACATGCACCACAACGGGCCTGAGCACCCCGACGCGAAGCTGTTCGTCTACACCGGCAACACCGAATACGGCGTTCAGAATCTGGAATACGACGAATACACCGGCAACTATCTGATGGCCGTCTACCGCGGCAAAAAGCCGCAGTTTCCAAATCACGCCATGTACATCGTGGACGGCGCGCGGCCGCCGCGCATGGAGACGCTCGCGGGCGTGGAGCCGGAAACGCGCGGGCTCACGCTTTCGCTGTGGCCGCACGGCGAATTTCACGCCGCCAGCGGCGTATACGGCTGGGAATTCCGGCGCGGAAGCACCGGGCTCTGCTCGCTCGGGGACGGATCCTACTATGTGTCCTGCGACGGCCGCGATGACAACGGCTGGTATACAAAGGTTCGCCTGTACCGCTGGGACGGTCTCGCGCCGCTGTCGCCGGTCGAGGGCTGAGCATACATGAAGAAAATCGCGGCGTGGGGGCTGGCCGCCGCGCTCGTCCTGTTCATTCTTGACTGGGGCGTTCTCGGCGTGAAACTGCTGGGCGGCAGCTATGACGTCCTGCCGGAAGCCTATATTGGCGCTATCTGCTTTGGCGTCATGCTCGTATGCGCCGTATGCAGGGCGTTCACAAACCGCTGCCCGCATTGCGGGAGGATAATTCTATCGAACGGAAAATACTGTCCGCACTGCGGCAGAGAGCTTTGACAGGCTGTCCGCGCGCTTGCATATTGACTTGCAATGCATTACAATAACAGCGGAAAGTTCACCGGAAAAGGAGAACACAGATGAAGGAAACGTTGTTTGGCGCAGTTCGCGCAAAGGCGAGCTTCGAGGTACAGTTTACCCACAGCGAGGAGCGGGAGGGCGCGCGGGTAAAGCACACCTTTTCGGTAACGTGGAAGCCGGAGGACGCAAAGCGCGCGGAAAAGCCCTGTCTGACACTTGAGTGCGTCAAGGAACCGCTGGATATCCAGTATCAGTGGCACACCAACTGTCACACAGACCGGGCGCTCAAGCCCAACTGGGCCTGTCTGCAGAAGAGCAAAATCTCGTCGGGCGCGCCGATTCAGGTGTTTTATAACGACGCGGGGATGAACCGTCTGACGGTGGCCTTGGATGACTGCACAACGCTGATTGAGCGGCGTCTTGGTCTGGCGGAGGAAGACGGCATGCTGGGCATACAGTTTGTCATCCCGCTGGACGGAACGGGCGAGACGAACCGCTACGCGGTCACGCTGTGGCTGGACGAAACCGACTGCCGGTATGAAGAAGCGATTCGCGCGGTCACCCGTTGGTGGGAGAAGAAGTATCCGCCGATGAACGTGCCCGGAGCCGCGAAGCTGCCCCTGTACTCGTTTTGGTACTCCTTCCATCAGGCGGTCTACGAGCAGGAGGTCGAAGCCGAGTGCGCCCGCGCGCTCAGGCTGGGTCTGAAAACCGTGATCGTGGACGACGGCTGGCAGACCGAGGACAACTCCCGCGGCTACGCCTATTGCGGCGACTGGCAGCCCGCGCACGCGAAGATCGCGGACATGGCGGCACACGTGGCGTGCGTGCACGCAATGGGGCTCAAGTATGTGCTGTGGTACAGCGTCCCCTTCGTGGGCAAATACTCCGAGGCGGCAAAGCGCTTCGAGGGCAAGACGCTGGATTTCCTTCCCAACATGGGCGCGTACACGCTCGACCCGCGCTATCCCGAGGTGCGCGTCTACCTGATCGATCTGTACAAACGCGCGCTTGTGGATTGGAATCTGGACGGCTTTAAGCTGGACTTCATCGATTCCTTCCGCATGGCCGAGAACACGCCCGCCTTCGCGGAGGGCATGGACTATGTGATTCTGGAGGACGCGGTGCGCCGCCTGATGGTGGACGTGATGAAAACCCTGACCGCGATCAAGCCGGATGTACTCATCGAGTTCAGGCAGAGCTACATCGGCCCGGTCATGCGTGAGTTCGGCAATATGTTCCGCGTGGGCGACTGCCCGTTCACCACCTCGACCAACCGCATCGGCATGGTGGACATCCGCCTTTTATGTGGAGACACCGCCGCGCATTCGGACATGCTGGCATGGCACGTGAACGATCGGGTCGAAAACGCGGTCTGTCAGATCGAGAACGTGCTTTTCAGCACGGTGCAGTTTTCCGCGCGTCTGGATCGCGTGCCCGAGGAGCACGTAAAAGCCATTCGCTTCTGGACCGAGTTCATGACCCGCGAACATGCGCTTCTGGTTGACACGCCCATTTACGCCGAGTGCCCGCAGATGCTCTATCCCGTCGTGCGCGCACAAAAAGACGGCCGCGCGGTTCTTGCCTGCTACGAGAGAAACTACCTTGTGGAGATACCCGCGAGGCTGCGCGAGGTCATACTCGTCAGCGCCAACGCCGGACGCGAGCTGCTCGCGCGATTCTCCGAAAGCGCTCAGTGGAATGCCGTCGTGCGCAGCTGCACCGGCGATGTCGTTCGAGAAGAAACGCTTCATCTGGACGGCGTCGTTTCCCTGCCCGTGCCCGAGTGCGGCCTGATTCATCTGACGAGAGTGTAATTTGGGGGCTGCGGCGAAATACCGCCGCAGCCCCATTTCTTTGTTTCCTGATACAGTTGAAGAAAGGTGCCGCTGCGCAAGGCCTGTTGCTATTCGTTCGCCTTCATCGATTCCACCATGTCCACGCGGCGAATCGTGCGGCTCATTACGCGGTTCACGAGGAAGGTGAACAGCACGGAGATGGCCAGCGCATAGGCGTAGCTCAGGGGCTTGATTTCGCGGCCGAACATCACAAAGTTGACCTCCACCGTCCGAACCACGAAGGCGTGCAGCCAGATGCCGACGGCCAGACCAATCAGCGAGCCGATCAGGCTCAGCGCGTTCGTTTCGCGGAAGATGTACCGCTCCACCTCGCGCTCGTGGAAGCCGAGCACGCGGATGGTGGCCAGCTCCTTCCTGCGCTCGCACACGTTGACGTTGGTCAGGTTGTAGTTTACCACCATGCTCAGCATGCCCGCCGCGAGGATGAGCACCCACACGATCGCGTCGATGCTCTTCACCGAGTCGTCGAACGTCTTCATCAATGTGGACGCGGCGCTGGCATACAGCACGTGCGGGCAGCGAATCGCATCGGATACGAGCGCGTCCATATCCGCGCCGGCCGCGGTAAGGCACAAAAGCGTCGTATAAGCCGGCGCTTCGCCGAACGCCCGCTCGTACCCCGCCTGCGTCAGATAGGCATAGTAGGCAATGTAGTTTTCCGTCACGCCGCCCACCGTCATTCGCGCGCGCACGCCGCCGGCGCTCTCCAGCGTAACCGTATCACCCGCGCCCACGCCCAGCTTCTCGCACAGCTTTTCAGTCAGAATCACCGCGTCGTCCGTCAGCGTCAGCGCCTTTCCGGTCTTGCGTTCGCGCAGCGCGATATACCCGCCGAACGCGCTGGGATCGGCCACCGCGGCAATCGCCACGCTTTCGCCGCCCGCCGCACCCTGCGCGCGGCCGTTCTCCGTGTGATAGGGCATATAGGCGGCAACGCCGCCCTCCTGCAGGAAGGCGCGCAGCGCTTCATCTGTTTCCACTGCGTTCTCGCCGTCAGTCACGATGGAGAGCTGATAGCGGAAGATTTCACCGAACTGCTTATACACGATGTCGTTGATCGAATCGCGCAGGCCGAAGCCCGTCAGCATCAGCGCGCTGCAGCCCGCCATGCCGATGATCGTCATGAACAGGCGCTTTTTATAGCGGAACAGGTTGCGGCAGGTCACCTTGCCGGTGAACGACAGTCGCTTCCACACAAACGGAATGCGCTCCAGCAGAATGCGCTTGCCCGGCGAGGGTGCCTTGGGCCGCATCAGCTGCGCCGGACGGGAGCGGAACGAGCCGTAGCACGCCCACACCGTCGCCAGCAGGATGCCGCCCACCGTCACCGGCGCGACCAGCAGCGCAAGGTCGGGACGGAACGGCGTTTCCATCGGAGGCAGCGTGTACATCATACCGTAGGCGGAATTGATTACCGAGGGGAACAGGCGGAAGCCCACGACGAAGCCCAGCGCGCAGCCGATCAGCGACGAAGACAGGCTGTACAGCAGGTATTCGCCCAGAATCTGCCCGTCCGAGAAGCCGAGCGCCTTGAGCGTGCCGATCTGCGTGCGCCGCTCCTCCACAAGGCGCGTCATCGTGGTCAGCGCCACCAGCAGCGCGACCGAGAAGAAGAACACAGGGAACACCCTGCAAAGCGCCGAAACCTTCTCCACATTGTCGCGGTAGTTGGCGTAGCCCACCGAATCGTGCCGCGTGCGCACCAGCCACGAGCCGGTTTTCAGCGCGTCCAGCGTCTGCGCGGCCGCGGCTGCCTGCTCCTTCAGGTCATCCAGCCGCACGGTTTCCGCGCCCCGCGAAGCAATTGCCGACTGTACATAGGCGCTTACCGCCTGCGACGTCTGCGCGAGCGCTTCAGCCACGGACGCGTCGTTCAGCGCTTCGGCGACCGCCGCGTTCTGCCGCGCCCGCGCTGCCGCGTCCAGCACCAGCTTCTGGCGAACCTTCGCCACCTCTTCCAGCGCGTTCACCAGCTCGTTTGCCGACGTAAGCTCCGCTTCGCCCGCCTCGCGCAGCTCCTGCGTGCGAAGCGGCGCGCGCGTCTCGCCCAGCGCTTCCAGCGCCGAGGTCACATTTTCAATGCACTCGTCGTATGCGTCCGAAAACGTATCCAGCTCCGCCGCGCCGCGCACGGTCAGGAATATGTCGGTATCAAAATCCAGCTTTAGAAAATCCTTTTGCACAAACGCCTGCAGCGCGACGGAGCCGCTGCCCGCCGTGGACGGCTCGCGCTCCACGGAAATGCACATCGGGCTTTCCACAATGCCCACGACGCGCAGCCGCGTCGCCGCCACGCGCGTCACAAGCTCGTCGTACCGCGTGTCGTCCTCGGAAAGCGTCAGCACGTCGCCGACCGCCGGCGCGTCCAGCGTATACCGCCCGGCCGGAGCCTGCGCCACGCACTCGTCCGGCCGCGCCGGCATGCGCCCTTCCTTCAGGTTCAGGCGGTTCAGCTCCGTCTGCCCGTTTTCGTCCAGCATGGCGAACACGCGGGTCGTAAGCTCGGTCTCGCGGTCGTTCACAAGCACCATGTCCATCACACGCGCGCCCTGCGCCGTCTCGACGCCCTCCAGCGCGCGCAGCGCCTCCAGATCCGCGTCGGTCAGTCCCTGCGTCGCCTTCACGTCAATATCGTACCAGCGATATTCGTCCATGTAATGGTCGGCGTTTTCGAACATGTCCGGCGACGTGGCCGAAAGCCCCGCCAGAAAGCCCGCGCCCAGCGCCACGATGAACAGGATGGACAGGTACCGGTTCAGGCTCTGCCGAATCCCGCGCAGGATGTTTTTTCTTCTCGTGCTTTTCAAGGCCTTACCACTCGATCCTTTCCACGGGCAGCGGCGCGTCGTTCACGCCGCTCTCGATCACCGTGCCGTTCTTCACGCGAATCACGCGGTCGGCGATGCGTGTCAGCGCGCTGTTGTGCGTGATGATCAGAACGGTCTTTCCCGTGCTTTGGCAGGTGTCCTGCAAAAGCTTCAGCACCGCCTTGCCGGTATGATAGTCCAGCGCGCCGGTCGGCTCGTCGCAAAGGATGATCTTCGGGTTCTTCGCCAGCGCGCGCGCAATGGAAACGCGCTGCTGCTCGCCGCCGGAGAGCTGCGCGGGAAAGTTGTCCATGCGCCCCTCGAGCCCCACGTCCTTCAGCATCTGCACCGCGTCCAGACTGTCCCTGCAGATTTCCGCCGCCAGCTCCACGTTTTCCAATGCCGTCAGGTTCTGCACCAGATTGTAAAACTGGAACACGAAGCCCACGTCCGTGCGGCGATAGTCCGTCAGCTGCCGCGCGTTCAGCGCGCTGATTTCGCGCCCGTCCAGCAGAATCGTGCCCTCCGTCGGCGCGTCCATGCCGCCGAGGATGTTCAGAAGCGTCGTCTTGCCCGCTCCGCTCGGCCCGACGATCACGCACAGCTCGCCCTTTTCCACGGAAAAGCTGATGTGATCCAGCGCGCGAATCTCCGTCTGCCCCATCCGATAAACCTTGCTAACGTCCTTAAATTCGATGTATGCCATACTTCGACCCCGTTTTCTATTCATTGAGCAGCGCCAGATACGTCTGCGGCAGGTGCTGCCTGAGCACCTCGTTGTCCGCCCAGCCGCCCGAAAGCCTTGATACGATTTCCAACAGCGGCGCGAAATCGCTTTCCGCTGAAATCGCGCCCGCTCCGGCGGTATTCATGTCCGTTGCGCCCGCCGTTCCGGCAAGCCCGCGGGCGATCATCAGCATCATTTCAAACGAGGTCAGGCCGTTTTCGTCCGCCCCCGCCTTCGTAAGCGAATGCTTCAGGCCGTAATAGGAAGGAATATCCGGCGCGAGCGCGGCCAGCACGCCCACGCCCTCACGAACCCGCGCGGCCAGCGTCTCGTCGTTCTTCAGCACAATATCCGTTCCCACGCGCGCATAGCCCCACGCCGCCATCGGCATCATCGTCACCGGGTCGCAGGGATTGATGAGATTGAACACGTTCGGGCACGCTTCCACCTCGCCGCGCACGGTCGTCGGCGTGGCGAAGGTATACGCATACACGCTTTCGCTGCCATAGCGCGCGTTCAGAAGCCGCCCCAGCAGGTTGGCGCACGCCGCGCCGCGGCTGTGGCCGGACACGAGCACGAGCGGGTTCGTCTCCGCGTCGATATACCCCTTCAGCCCGAGGAACACGTCCTCCGCCGCGAACAGGAAGTTCTCAGCAAACGCCGTATCGCCGCTGTGCGACGGCGCGAAGTCGAAATTCGAATACCACTCGCCCGCCTGCGTGCCGCGAACGATCACCAGCAGCATAGGCCGCGTCTGTCCGTCAAGCTCGATTTCCTTTTTCGCAATCGTGTACGCGCAGGTGTGCGACGGATCGTCCGCCGCCTTTTCAAAATTCTCCTGCGCGAGCACCTCAAAGCCCTCCGCGCTCAGGAGCGACGCGGTAGCATCCTTCGTATGTCCCGTCGCGAGCGGCAGCACCCATTTCGCCAGCTCGGCGGAATATTCGTCGCTGCGCGAGGGCAGCTTCAGCCCCTCCGCCATGGAAATCCTCGGCAGCGCCAGCGCGCACAGAAGCAGCGCGCAAAGCAGCTTCGCAAGCCTCATATCGTTCTCCCCTTCCGCAAAAAGAAGTCGCTTTCATTATATCCGCGCATGCCCGCTTTCTCAAGCATAATCGCGAAATGAAAAGCGACTTCTCTGTGACAAAGGCGTATACAAACGCTATAGCAGATTCGTCAGCGCCAGCGACGCGCCCGTGAGCATCAGCATCACGATGATGATCCGGCGCACGGTCTTATCCGGCAGCCGCCCGGCCAGCGTCATGCCGCCAAGCAGGCCGAGAATCATCATGGGCAGCAGCTTCAGCGCCGTCAGCGCGACCTCCGCCGTCAGAACGCCGGTCGCCGCATACATGATCGTCCGAATCACGTTGTCCGCCAGAAACACGGTGCAGAGCGTGCCGCGCATGGCGCGCGGATTGTCCGTCAGCCGCTCCACGCACACCACCATCACCGCGCCGATGCCGAAGGTGCCCATCAGCATGCCCGCCAGCGCCGCGAGCGCCCACGTCACCCAGCGCTTCCGCTCCCGCGGCGCTTTGCGGCGGTCGCGCGTGAGCATTTCCACGCCCAGACAGAGAATCAGAATGCCCAGCACGATCTTCAGCATTCGATCGTCGCCGTTTTTCAGCAGGAACACGCCCGGCAGCGTGCCGACCGTCATAAACGCCGCCAGAATAAGCGCCGTCTTCCAGCGGATCTCCCGGCGCGAGTGAATCGAAAGAATCAGATTGGACGGCGTGCCCAAAAGCAGGTCGACCGGCACGATATTCAGGTTCGTGGTAAAGAAATTCATGATGCTGCCGAACACCAGCGAATTCGCGAACCCGGCAAGCCCCTTCACAAAATACGCCGCCAGCACGGCGAATAACATCATCGGGTGCATGCGCAATCCCCTTTCTCTTCCGTTCAGGGTCATTATAATGCGGATGTTTTTTCGTGTCAACGCCTTTCGCGGCTCTTGACGCTGTTTCGAAAGATGTGGTATGATGAATGCGTAAAATCACAGCAACAGACTCCGGTCTGTATTCAAAGAGGGTCGCAGCATGAAAAGTCTTCAGGAAATCATCGACGGCGCGAAGCGGCTGGTATTCTTCGGCGGCGCGGGCGTGTCTACCGAATCGGGCATTCCGGATTTCCGCTCCGTAGACGGGCTGTACAGCCAGCGCTATGCCTACCCGCCGGAGACGATTCTCAGCCATTCGTTTTTCGAGGTGCGTCCGGCGGAATTCTTTGAATTCTACCGCGACAGGATGCTCTTTCCGAACGCGAAGCCGAACAAGGCGCATACATGGCTGGCAAAATTCGAGGAAACGGGGCGGCTGACCGGCGTCGTCACGCAGAACATCGACGGGCTGCATCAGGCCGCGGGCAGCCGGCGCGTGTTCGAGCTGCACGGCAGCGTGCACCGCAACTATTGCATGGACTGCGGGAAATTCTTCCCCATGGAGACGATTCTCCACTCCACCGGCATTCCACGCTGCGAATGCGGCGGCGTGATCAAACCGGACGTGGTGCTCTATGAGGAAGGTCTTGACGACGCGACTGTGCGCGGTGCGCTGCGGGTGATTTCGCAGGCCGACGTGCTGATCGTGGCAGGAACCAGCCTGACGGTATACCCCGCCGCCGGCTTCCTCGACGCGTTCTCGGGCCGCCACCTGATTCTGATCAACCGCGACCCTACCCCCGCCGACGGCCGCGCCGAGCTGGTGATTCACGACAAGGTGGGTGAGGTATTGGACGCTATACGCATATAACGAAACTGCCGTGGGAAACGCATGTCTCCCGCGGCAGTTTCGTTTATTTCCAACCTTCCCAGAGCTCCGGATGGAAGCCGATGGTCACGCTGGTTCCGTTGCGGACGATCGGCGCCTTCAGAAGCGTCGGATTTTCCAAAAGCACATCCGTTAGGATGGACTCGATGGAAAGCTGCCGCGCGTAGTCGGCCTTTTCGCCCTTCGCGTCCGGGTCTACGAGCGCGCGAACGCCGCCCGCGGCGCGCGCGAACAGCTGAAGCTCCCGCGCACCCAGCTTATGCTTTTTCATGTCCACGGACGTGAACGGAATGCGGCGCTCCTTAAACCAGCGCTCCGCCTTCTGCACGTCGAAGTTCTTTTTGGAAGCGTATATCTGAACGTTCATATGTCACAGCCTTTTCGCGAAGTCGTCCAGCTCGCCCAGATCCCACAGCATGGAGCCGCTCAGGTACTTGTCGCGAATGTCGCGCGAGCACACGAACGCGTCCACCACGTCCTCATGCGAAATGCCCAGCTCTTCGGGTGTCATCGGCATGCCGGTCTGCTTCATCTTGCCGAACAGCCACTCCCTGTCCGGAAGCTCCTCGCGGATGATCTTCTGAATCTCGTCCCAGTTGTCCAGAATCCGCGTAAGCCGCACGGCGTGCCTGGCGGGATCGTTCTTGTGCGCCTTTTCCTCAATGGCCAGCACCTGCGGCGCGGTCTTGCCGAACACGCGGCGCACGCGCGCTTCCCACGCGGCGGGGTCGAACGCCTTCATCGCCGCCTCGGCCTTTTCGCGGCTGGGCTGTAGGCGCTTGATGTCCTCGTAAATGTTCATCGTGAGCACCGTGCCCACGCCCACCTGAATGCCGTGCAGGTCGGCTTCGTGGCCGCGCTCGAGCGCCATCATTTCCCACATGTGGGAGAAATAATGCTCAAGGCCGGACGCGGGGCGCGAAACCTTGGCGAAGCTCATCGCGAAGCCGGAGAGCACCAGACCCTCGGCCACCGCGCCCACGCTGTCCGGGTCGCGCTCGGCCAGATGGTCGGCCGCCGCCATGATGCGCTTCAGCGCGTTGCGCATCAGCTGCGCCACGTGCTCGCAATAGTATTCCTCAATGACGATATGCGCGATGCGCCATTCGCACACGGAGATATACTTGGCCACCATGTCGCCCAGACCCGCCCACAGCATGCGCATCGGCGCCTGCGCGAGCACCTCAGTATCCAACACGATCGCCTGCGGGCAGCGGTTGTACAGCGTCAGCTTCACGCCGTCCACCACCATGGAGGACGAATTGGACGCGAAGCCGTCCATCGACGGCGCGGTGCCCACGATCATCTGCGGACGGCCGGTATCAAACGCGAACACCTTGCACAGGTCGTTGATCACGCCGCCGCCGACCGCCATGATCATATCGCACGACGTGTCGAAATTCATGGCGATGGAGCCCAGCGCCATCTCGTCCGGCTCCAGCTTGGGGCGGCCCATCTCCGGCGCCTCGAACAGCGTGTACTCCACGCCCGCCGCCGCCAGAATCTCGGTCACGCGCTTCGCCGCGGCGGCGTAGGTGTTTTTATCGCACACGATAAAGGGCTTCTTCGCGTTCAGCGCCTTCACAGCCTCCGGCACGCAGTTCAGCGCGCCGCGCTCGATTTTGATATATTTGAGGTCTACGCCGTGATGACGGCCGCACGTACAGTCAAAGCCATCCTTCCGAATCAGCTCCCCGATGGGCAGATTTTCGAATCGTTCCATGATGATCACCGTCTCCCATTCAAATAAGAATTCAGATATTCGATCAACGACGCGCGCACCTCTTCGTGCGTCGTCATTTGATTGACCCTTGCCCGCAGGATGCCGCTGCCCGGCGTTCCCGCCAGATACCACGCCACGTGCTTGCGCATTTCGGGCACGGCATAGCGCTCGCCGCGCCACTCGCATTGCATGTCCAGATGCGTAAGCGCGGCCTTCACGCGCGTTTCCACGTCCGGCGGCGCATATTCCCCGCCGCGCAGCGCGCACAGCGTCTCGCGGAAAATCCACGGATTGCCCTCCGCCGCGCGCGCGATCATCACCGCGTCGCAGCCGGTCTCCGCCTTCATTCGCACCGCGCCCGCGCCCGAAACCACGTCGCCATTGCCGATCACGGGAATCCGCACGGCGCGCTTCACCGCGCGAATCACGTTCCAGTCGCTCCTGCCCAGATACAGCTGGTCGCGCGTGCGCGGATGCACGGTAATCGCCGCCGCGCCCGCGTCCTCCGCAATCTGCGCAACCTCCACGGCGTTGATGTGCTCCGCGTCCCAGCCCGCGCGAATCTTCACCGTCACGGGCTTCGCCGCCGCCTTTACCATGGCGGCAATCAGCCTGCCCGCGCGCGCAGGCTCCCGCATCAGCGCCGAGCCCTCGCCGTTGGCGACGATCTTGCGCGCCGGACAGCCCATGTTGAAATCGAAAAAGTCATACGGTGCGTCGTTCAGCCGGCGTACCGCTTCGGAAAGTACGGCCTCGTCGCTTCCAAACAGCTGAAGACCCGCGATTCCCTCGCCGGGAAAGCGGGTCAGAATTACCCTGTGCGCGTAGTTGTCCGGGGAATACAGGTAGCCCTTGGCCGACAGCATTTCGCTCACCGACCACGCGCAGCCCTCCCGAGCGCACATCAGGCGCATGGTCGCGTCGGTCACGCCGGCCATCGGCGCGAGCGCCGCGCCCTCCGGAAGCCCGATCGTTCCGATTCTCATCTCATTTATTCATCCTTGGTGTCGTGGTAGGTGGGATCCTGCTTGATGGTGGCAATCTTCCACTGCCCGTTGGCCTGCTTCTTCAGCCACAGGCGATAGCGGCCGTCGCTCCACGTGGCAGGCTTGGAGCCGGTCGAAACCACGTAGTCCGGCTTCACCTTGCCCACAATCCCCTTCACGTGCTCGGTCACCGTGCACTGAATCTCGTCGCTCCACGGCCACGCGCGCAGGTCGGAAATCTCCACATCGTAATCAAACGACGTGATCGTGTACGCCAGATACGGCGAATCCTCGGAGAACGCCGCGCTGAGCACGGGGTCGCCCTCCAAAAAGCCGGTGGTGAAATAGCCGTTCAGGTCGGTGGCGTTTTCGCGCGTAAGCGCCACGGACACGCGCTTTTCCATGCCCTCGGAAATAAGGACATACGCGTTGCCGATTTCAAACGCCATATAGAACGCGCACACGACCACCGACGCGCACACGGTAAAGACGATCAGCCTGACCGCCAGAAAGGACATCATGCGCCGCAAATACTTCAAGGAAGGCTCCTCCCCGGTTTCATGGTTTCGTTAAGTTTCAGTTTGCGCCCATCAGCTTCAGAAGCTCCTCCGTGGCGGCGATCGTCTCGTCGTCCTTCAAGCGGAACTTGATTTCGACGCGGCGGGACGCGTTCTGATCCTCGTCTCCGTTCGCGTCCAGCACCGGCGCGCTGAACGAACGGCCGCTGGCCGTCACCAGCCCCAGCAGCGTCTTTTTCGCGCTGGCGTTCAGACCCAGCGTGTCACTCATAAAGCTGTCGCCCAACACATAATTCGCCACGGACAGCGCGCGTTCCTGCGAAAGCTGCAAATTATGCAGGTAGGTTCCGTTGGAATCCGTGTGCCCCTCGATGATGATCTCGGCCACATACGACCGGAATTCATCGGACAGCAGCACATCCAGATAGACCGGCAGGAAGCGGCGCAGATACTTCTGCCCGCCGTCGGACAGCGTGGCCGAATTCGTGGTGAACAGCATCTGGCTGGGCAGCGCGATCGCGCCGGTCTGCTCGTCCACGGAAACGTCGATTCCGCTCTTGCGCAGCGCCAAGGAAAGCTGCTGCACGATCTGCGCCTTCACGCCGACCATCTGCTCCAGCTGCCCCTGCTTCTTCTGAAGCTCGTAGCGATACGCGTCCAGCTGCTGCTCATACTCCGTCAGCTGCGCGCTCTGGCTGTCGATGCGGCTTTCCGCGTCGCTCAGCGCCTTCTTGGCGTTTTCGCTTTCGCTGACCAGCGTCTGATAATCCACGCCCAGTTTGTCCAGCTCGGCCTTCTTGTCCTCAATCGCTTTCAGAAGCTCGTCGATCTCCTGCTGACTGGCCTCCGCGTTGCTCTTGAGCATTTCGATGCGCTGGCTCAGGCGCGTGTTTTCGGATTCGGAGTCGCTCAGCTGCTTTCGAAGGTCGATGATCAGCACGCGGTTGTCCTCCAGCTCCTTCTCCGAGTTTTCCAGTGCCTTCAGCTTGGTCTCGGCGGCGGTAAGCTGCTCGTCCAGCGCCTGCTTTTCGTCGTTCAGCACGATGACCGTGCGGTCGATTTCCTCCTGCTGCGAACGAATCAGCTCCGCCTGATCGCTCAGCTCCTGCTCCTTCTGCTGCAAAATCAGCGTCTTGCCGTTCAGTTCCTCCGTAAGATCCTTCAGCTGCGCTTCAGTCGTTGCGAGAATCGTCTCCTTCTCGCTCAATTCCTTTTCGCTGGCCTCCATGCGCTGCATGGCCGCGGCATACTGATCCTCCGTTTTTGCCAGCTGCTCCTTCTGCTTTACCAGCGAAAGCATCATCGAGAAAATCACGAAGATGAACACCAGCACCAGCACGCTCATCATGTCGGAGAAGCTCAGCCAGAAGCTGCCGGTTTCCCGGCTTACCGTCCTGCGACGGCGGTTTATCGCGCTCATGGCTTACCTCCGGTTCCCGGCGTCGTCAAGCTGCCCGTTGGCCGCGCGCAGCGCGCCGACCAGATGATCGATCTCGTCCAGATACCGCCCGGTGGATACCTGCACCGCCTCGGGCAGTCCCTCGACGGACTCCTTCACAGCGTTGGACGCCCATTCGATGCGCTTGAGGATTTCCGTCATGCAGCCCTCGAAATAGTTGATCGACTCGTCCATGTCGCGCTTCAGCTTTTCGCGCGCGTCGGTCATTGTGGAGGCCAGCGTCTGGGACGCGTCGCTCATCTTCTGCGCCGTCTCGGTCAGCAGCTCGTTGTGCTGCTCGGTCATGCTGCCGGTGTTTTCGAGGAAGTTCTCCGTCACCTCGCGGATGGAATCGGCCTGCCGCGCAAATTCGTCGTTCAGCGCCGAAAGCGTCTGTATGTACTCCGTCTGCTTTTCCACCACGCCGCTCAGGCGCTCGGTCTCGTCGGCATTGCGCAGCTGCGCCTGCGACAGACGGTTGAGCACGCCCTCGTAGCGATCCAGAATTTCCTGACTCTGCTGGCGAATCTCGCGCATCGCCCGCGCCGCGTCGCCGAAGGACGACAGCGCGTCGGCGACGTTCTTAATTGCCTTCTCCTGATAGCGGCAGGTATCCTCCAGCGTGATCTTCAGGTGGTCGAACTGGCCGTGCACCGCGTCGTCCATCCGGCGGATGTACGCGTCGGCCACGTCGTTCATCAGCTGCGACTGGCGCTGGCTGGTCAGCTCCATGTTCTCGCGCACGGCCTGCGTAAGCGGCTGCACCGCGGCGTTGAACGCGTCCGCGTACCTCTGCGGGTCGACCCGTTCCAGAAGCTTGTTCAGAATGCTCGTCTGCTCCTGCTGATAGATGGCAATCTGCGTCATCGGGTCCACGGACAGCACGCCCGCGTACCGCGCCATGGCGTTGTAGAATTCAAGCAGGGTGCGCTCGGCGTGGCCGTGCACGATGCGCGTGAGCATGGTAAACGTGATCGACGCCACAACGCCGAAGATCGACGTCATGAACGCGTACTTCATCGAGCCCAGCAGCGTGGTCATGGAGCCGGAAACGTCGCTCACGTCCGCGCCCATGCCGCCCAGCGCCACCGAAAGACCCATCAGCGTGCCAAGGAAACCCAGCGACACCGACACGCCCGGAAGCGCCTCGGCCAGACGCACCCGGCCGGGACTCTCAATCACGGTTTCCTCGTTGATGTAATCCTCCACGTTGGCAGGATTGTGATACTCATTGTCGGCGAAGAACAGGTTGTTCAGATACTCCGACCAGTGCGGCATCAGGCAGCCGCGCCCCAGAAAGCGGTCGTCCTGCCATGAACGGCGCGCCTTGTCGCCCTTTTTGATGTTCTTGATGGCGCGCTGCAAAAGCCTGCGCGTGTTCACCACCGGCAGCACGCATTTCACGATGCCAATGACGAACAGCGCGACGATCGCGGCATATACAAACACGCTGAAGATGTCGTTTCCCAGCCAGCTCTTTATCGTTTCCCAAAAACTCATACGGCTTTCCTCATTTCCGTGCGTTGCTCCGGCGGCTCCGATATCCTTCGTATCTCGCCCGTGCTTCCATTATACCATTGATCCGTCCTTCGCGCAACCGCGACAGCCGACCCGCGCGAATTTGCCGCGATGCTTCCAAGCTTTTGACAGAAAAAAGGCATCCGGAGTTCCCAAACGCTCCGGATGTCCGAAAAATTCTTTCAATTTTATTGTGCGGACGCGACGCGCGTGCCCTCGCCGCTGTGCGTATCGCGCGTATCCATCCGCAGAAGCTCGGTGTACGGCGGGTTGATCATGCCCAGCCGCTCCTTCGCGCGCTGACGAACCACGATCGTGCGAAGCTCAAGCATCAATTCGCTTTCCAGATTCTCCACATGCGCTTCCATCACGCGCATCTCGGCCTTCATGGCGCGGATGTTTTTATTGCTGGAAGCGATTCCCACCATCTTGCCCGCTTGCAGAAGCAGCCCGACCACGACGAGAATTACCGTCGCGTACATAAAAATCATGCTCCGTCGGCGTTCAAGCAGCGCCTTGCGGCGGCGGGCATACGTGCCCTGCTCCGCGTTTTCCGTCAGCAATCCGGATACGACGCCCTTCAGCATGCGCTGTGTGTTCCCCATGGAGTTTCGACGCGTCGCACCCATCTTCTTCAACTCATCTCTCTATTCAGAATGTCCCGAACGCATTTTTCGGGACGAGTATCATTATATCGAAATCTCATTTCAATTCTATTTCAGTTTTTACTCTATCCGCTGAATTATCAGCCTATGCCGCAGTAAAAAACCGACTTCGGTATTTAAACTTTCGTTATACTCCGAAAGAACTCCGCGCAGACACAAAAACCGACCGAAGTCTGTTCGGCCGGTTTCGCTTTCATTTTAACTATAACGTTTTTGCAGATTCGTTCAGTCGAGAATCAGGTTCTCGCCCGTCATTTCCTTGGGCTGCTTGAGACCCATCATGTGAAGCAGCGTCGGGCACAGGTCGCACAGGCGGCCGCCCTCGCGCAGCTCATGCTTCGGATGCGCGGGATCCACCACGATCACCGGAACGGGATTGGTGGTATGCGCGGTGAACGGGCCGCCGTGAACGGGATCGATCATCATGTCGGCATTGCCGTGATCGGCGGTAATGATCAGCTTGCCGCCGTTTTTGATGATCGCGTCCGCCACTCTGCCCACGCACTCGTCCACGGTCTTGACGGCCTTCTTCGTGGCTTCCATCACGCCGGTATGGCCGACCATGTCGCAGTTGGCAAAGTTCAGGATGATCACGTCGTACTTGTCCTGCTCGATGAGCGGCACAACCGCGTCAGTCACCTCATAGGCGCTCATTTCGGGCTTGAGGTCGAACGTGGGCACCTCTTCGGCCTTCGGGGACGGAATCAGGATGCGATCCTCGCCCTTGAAGGTTCGCTCCTCGCCGCCGTTGAAGAAGAACGTCACGTGCGCGTACTTCTGCGTCTCAGCGATGCGCAGCTGCGTCTTGCCGCACTCGGAGAGATACTCGCCCATCGTCATGTGCAGACTCTCCGGCGGGTAGGCGACCAGCACGTTCGGCATCGTCGCGTCGTACTGTGTCATGCACACGTACGTCAGCGGGAAGAAGCCGTGCTTGCGCGTAAAGCCGTCAAAGTCCGGGTCGACGAACGCGCGGGTGATTTCACGGGCGCGGTCGGGACGGAAGTTGAAGAAGATCACGGAGTCGTTGGCCTTTATCATGCCGTTCTCGTCCAGCACGGTGGGCAGCACGAATTCGTCCGTCAGGTGCTTGCCGGTTTCGTCCACAACCTGATAGGAATCCTTAATCGCCTGCACCGCGTCAGTGGCATGGATGCCTTCGCCGCAGACCATGGCGTTGTACGCCTTCTCGACGCGCTCCCACGCCTTGTCGCGATCCATCGCGTACAGACGGCCCATCGTCGTGGCGATCCTGCCCACGCCGATTTCCTTCATCTTGTCCTCGAGCTCCTGCACGTATTCCCACGCGGAATCCGGCGGAACGTCACGGCCGTCCAGCAGCGCGTGCACATAGACCTTGGTCAGGCCGTGCTTCTTCGCCATTTCCAGCAGACCGTACAGGTGCTTCGTATGAGAATGCACGCCGCCGGGCGACACCAGACCGATCAGGTGCAGCGCGGTATCGTTTTTCCTGCAATTCTCCATCGCGGCCAGCAGCGCCTTGTTTTCAAAGAACACGCCGTCGCGAATGTCCTTGGTAATCTTCACCAGCATCTGGTAGACCACGCGGCCCGCGCCGATATTGGTGTGGCCAACCTCGCTGTTGCCCATCTGGCCGTCCGGCAGACCTACGTCCTCGCCGGAAGCGCCGATGGCGGTATAGCAATATTCCTTCTTCAGACGATCCAGATTCGGCGTGCCCTGCGCGAGAATCGCGTTGGACTTCGGGTCGTTTCCGCCGTTTCCGAAGCCGTCCATGATAACCAGTGCGTACGTTGCCATTAGAAATTCACCACCTGCGCGAAATCCGCAGCCTTCAGAGACGCGCCGCCGATCAGGCCGCCGTCGATTTCTTCCTGAGCCATCAGACCCTTGACGTTGGAGCCCTTCATGCTTCCGCCGTACTGGATGCGAACCTTCTGGGCAACCTCGTCGCCGTACTTGCCGGCAATCGCCTTGCGGATGACGCCGATGGTCTCGTTCGCCTGCTCGTCGGTCGCGGTCAGGCCGGTGCCGATGGCCCACACGGGCTCGTAGGCGATGATGGTCTCGGCGACCTGCTCATTGGTCAGGCCGTGCAGCGCCATCAGGGTCTGGAAGGTGACGATATAATCGGTGTAGCCGGTCTCGCGCTCTTCCTTGTTTTCGCCCACGCATACGATCGCCTTCAGACCCGCGTTCACGGCGGCGACGGTGCGCTTGTTGACGGTCTTATCGGTCTCGCCGAAATACTGACGGCGCTCGGAGTGGCCGATGATCACGTACTCGCAGCCGGAGGCCTTGAGCATCTCGGCGGACAGCTCGCCGGTGTAGGCGCCTTTTTCGGCAAAGTGCACATTCTGCGCGCCCAGCTTGATGTTGGTGCCCTCGATCACGGGCTTCACGGCCGCAAAGCAGACCGCGGGGGTGCACACGACGACGTCGCACTTCGCGTCCTTCACCAGCGGCACGAGCTCGGTCACAAGCTGCTTAGCTTCTTCGGGGGTCTTGTTCATTTTCCAGTTACCGGCAATAATCGGCTTACGCATAAAACATATCCTCCTGTTTCCAATTCCAGCCGTATCCTTTGAAAACGGCGCTTCCGTGAATTTCCTCCGGCGAACGCTGCCGCCGGAGGAAACCGTTTTTGCGCATTGAAACGCTTATTTGTCTTCGAGGCAGGCAACGCCGGGCAGGGTCTTGCCCTCGAGGAACTCGAGAGACGCGCCGCCACCGGTGGAGATGTGGCTCATCCTGTCTGCCAGACCCATCTGGGTAACGGCCGCCGCGGAGTCGCCGCCGCCGATGATGGTGATGGCGTCGCTCTCGGCCATCGCGGTCGCGATTGCCAGCGTGCCCTTGGCAAAGTTCGGGAACTCGAATACGCCCATCGGGCCGTTCCACACGACGGTCTTGGCTTCCTTGATCGCGTCGGAGAACAACTTCACGCTCTTCGGGCCGATGTCCATGCCTTCGTAATCGGCGGGAATACCCTGATCGGCATCCACGGTGATGATGTTGCAGTCATTGGAGAAATCGCTGCCGCACACGTTGTCCACGGGGAGAAGCAGCTTCACGCCCTTGGCCTTGGCCTTTTCCATCAGATCCTTCGCCAGATCGATGCGCTCCTCGTCCAGCAGGGACTTGCCGATTTCCTTGCCCATGGCCTTCTGGAAGGTGTATGCCATGCCGCCGCCAATGATCAGCGTGTCAACCTTCTCAAGCAGGTTGGTGATGACGCCGATCTTGTCCTTGACCTTCGCGCCGCCCAGAATGGCGACGAAGGGGCGCTTCGGGTTTTCAACGGCGCTGCCCAGGAAGTCCAGCTCCTTGCCGATCAGGAAGCCGGCAACGGCGGGCAGGTAGGCGGCGACGCCAGCGGTGGAAGCGTGCGCGCGATGCACGGTGCCGAACGCGTCGGACACATACAGATCCGCCATGGAAGCCAGCTCCTTGGCGAACGCGGGATCGTTCTTCTCCTCTTCCGGCTGGAAGCGGACGTTCTCAAGCAGGATGGCTTCGCCGGGCTTTACTTCGGCAGCCAACTTCTTCGCGTCCGGGCCGATAACGTCCTTGGCCAGCTTCACTTCGAAGCCGAGCTTCTCGGACAGGCGCTTCGCGACGGGCGCGAGGGAATACTTCATGTTGAACTCTCCCTTGGGACGGCCCAGGTGGGAGCACAGAATCACGGCCGCGCCGTTGTCAAGCAGGTACTTGATGGTAGGCAGAGCGGCGTTGATACGGGTTTCGTCGGTGATGTTTTTGTTTTCGTCCAGCGGCACGTTAAAGTCGCAGCGAACGAGAACCTTCTTGCCCTTTACGCAGATGTCCTTCACGGTCTTCTTATTCATGATGGTCACGCTCCTTTTAGAATCATCGTTATCATACCACAACGTGGGAAAACGTAAAAGAAAACTTTTGTTACTTTCTGTCTCCGTCAATCTTCATCGCGAAGCAGGGTGATGATTCGGGCGGCCGCGCCCTCGTCCGTCACCAGATAATCGTGGCGATGGTGCCGCGTAGCGGCCAGAATCGCCTCGGCCTTGCGCGCGCCCGCGGCCACGGCGAACACCGTGGGAATCCGCTCAATCGCGTCCACCGGCAGCCCCAGCCCGGAGGCCGACGCCAGCAGCCGTCCCTGCGCGTCAAAGCAATAGCCCAGCACCTCGGCGGTCGCGCCCTCGGCGACGAGCTCCTCGATGCGCGCGTGCGGCATCAGCCGGTTCACGGCCATGTCGTCGGCGCGGGCAATGCCGTACAGAAGCACGTCCGCCTTCTGAATCGCTTCCAGCGGCTCGCGGATTTCGTCCATCTTGCACAGCTCGCGCAGCGCGTCCGGCGAAAGCGAATCCGGCAGATACAGCGCCCGGTGATGTCCGCCCAGCTTGCTGGCGATCGTCTCGGCCAGCGTGCTCGCCTGCGTTTCCGCGGACTGCCCCAGACCGCCGCGCGCCGGAAGCACGGTGATATTCATCGGCGTGCCGCGCGGAATGTGCTCCGCCACCTGCTGAACCGTCGTGCCGCCGTTGACGGCGAGAATCATGCCGTCGGAAAGCAGCTTCCGAAGCCTTGTGCCCGCCACGCGCCCAACCTCGCCCAGCACGTCCGGCGACTGATCCGCGTCGCCCGGCACGATGCGCACGTTCTCCACCTTCAGAAGCCGTGAGAGCTGCACCTCCATCGACGACAGCCCCAGCTGCGCGCGCACGATTTCCCGAATGCTGTCCAGCATACCGTAAGCCTTGTCGGTCAGAACCATGCCCGCCGCGGAAACCTCAATCCAGCCGCCCGCGCGAAGCGCGTCGGTCAGCACCCGGGCTTCCCGCTCCGGCATGCGCATACGCTGTGCCAGCGCCCGCCGGCCGACCGGCTGAAGCACCGAGATGCGTTCCAGCGCCATTGCCCGCGCCACGATGCCGTCCATCAGCTCCGGCGCGAGATTGGTCAGCAGCTTGACTGTCGCTCCGTCCACGGTTCACGTCCTCCGTTTTCCGCGGGCGAATTTCGTCCCGCCTGTCCATTTTTACCCAAGGCATAGTATACCACGCCCCGCCCGCTTTGTCCATACCGAAACCCGACAACCGCATGAACTTTGCGTAACATTGCGCACAATTTCCTCTTTCCTGCCGCTGCTTCCCTGAATTTCTCCCGTCGACCACAGCGCGCCGCGCACTTCCGTTTGCGAAGTGCGCGGCGCGGTTTTTACAGGAGCGGCTCGATTAAGGCCGTCAGGCGGTCGAAGGTCATGGAGCCGACGCGGTTATAGACGATGGTGCCGTCGCGGTCGACGATCACCGTCATCGGCAGCTGAGTTGAGCCGCCAAGGCGGGGCATGACGGTTCCGTCGGTATCCTGCGCGAACGAAAACGCGTAGGCTTCCCGGTTCAAGAATTCCCGCACGTCGTCGGTCACAAGGTTTGAATGGATGGCGACGACCGACACGTCGTCCGGATAGGCTTTCTGAAGCGCTTCGAAATATGGCAGCTCGGCCACGCAGGGCGTGCACCACGTCGCCCAGAAGTTGATCACGACCACCTGCCCGCACTTCTCGGAGAGTGTGAAGTCGCCGCCCACGCCGTACAGCGGCACAGTGAAGTCCAGGCAGCGCATGCCTTCCTCGAAACCCTCGGATGGTTCCGTGGCCGGAGCAGCCGGAACATCCTCCGCGCGGTTTACCCACGCGCCCACGCCTATGAGCAGCGCCAGCGCAATGACCCACGCGGCAGCTCGCCGCGCGCGCCCGATCGCGGACAGCGAACGCTTTCCGCATTTCATCGAAATGGCCTTAGCCGGGCACACCTCCGCGCACGCGCCGCAGTGAATGCACTCGTGGTCTCCCACGCGCCGCACGTCCATCCGGCAGCGCGCCACGCAGCGCCCGCAGCCGCTGCATTTTTCCGCGTCCACCTTCACGCCCACGATTGCCAGACGCGCGAACATTCCGTAAATCGCGCCCAGCGGGCAGAGAAAACGGCAGAACGCGCGGTACACAAACACACAGGCCGCAAGGATCCCCACCAGAATAACAAACTTCCGCGTGAACAGGCTTCCCAGCATGGAAAACAGGCCTTCGTTCGCCGGGTTGGCAAGTAAACCAATCGCGCCCTCCAGCGTTCCCGCCGGGCAGATGTACTTGCAGAAGGCCGGCACCGGAAAGCGCTGCGCCGCGTACGCGAGCGGGACGGTGAACACAAACACCGCCAGAATCACATATTTAAAATAGGAAAGCACGCGCGTGACGCGGCTTTTCTTCAGCTTGGGCACGGGAAGCTTGTGGAGCAGCTCCTGAAGCAGTCCCATCGGACACAGGAAGCCGCAGATCGTACGGCCGAAGATCAGCCCGAACAGCATCACAATGCCCAGCGCGAACCACGGTGCGCGATAGTCCGACGACGCCAGCGCATTCTGCAGCGCGCCCAGCGGACAGGCCGCGACCGCGCCCGAGCACGAATAGCAGTTGAGCCCCGGCACGCAGACGTTCTTGAGTGCGCCGGTATAGATTTCTCCCTTTATAAAGCCCTTCGCATGCGCGTTATACAAAAGCGCGGCATACACCTGAATCAGCCGCCGGCGGCTCGGGCCGTGCGCGCGCCACCATACCTTCACCCTGTTATCCAAGACCGATACACTCCGTACAGATATTGATCGCCTTCACCAGCACGTCGCGCATACCGCCGTTCGCCGCACCCAGCGCAAGCAGAGCCACCGCCAGCGCAAACATGGCTGCGCGCGCTGCCGTTTTCGCCAGACGCGCCCTCTTCTCGCACGACGCACCGGAATCCGTCTGCGCGTTTTTGAAGGAAGCTCTTTCCGGCGAACGCGCCGCCAGCTCGATTTCCCGCCGGAAACTGCGGCCGCGGACGCACTCACAGAGGATTGCGCACGCGAACCCGACAAATATCCACGGCGCGATATGCCAAAGCATGCGCCCGATGACCGGCTCAAGCTCGCGCGACGTGAAGTTCGCGGGATTTACCAGATAGCGCGCAACCATCGCCGCGCATCCCGCACAGATACCGGCGCACGCGCCGCGCGCCATTCGCCGCCTGCGCTCTTCGGCGCGCATCGCGTCCGTTTTTTCGGCGCGCATAAGAAGCAGCCGAAGCCGAACCTCCTCCGGCACAGCTTCCGCTGAAAATCGCGCCGCCGTCCGCTGTCCGCGCTTTCCATCGCGTATATGAAGCCGGTTTTCTTCCGACACGACTTCCGTTGCAGACCGCGTCGTCGACATCTGCCCGCGGTTTTCCGCGAGCAGCTGAGAAGGATTTTCTTCTACCGCGGCTTCCGTCGAAGACTGCGCCGCCGTCCGCTGTTCGCGGTTTTCCGCGAGCACCGGAGACTGGTCTTCTCCCGTTGAACGGCTTGTCGTGATCGGCGCACGAAGCTGGCTTTCCTTTCCGTTCGGAAGCCGCAGAAGCAGCGTCCCGGCCAGCAGCGCCAGCCAGACGCCGCCCGCCCACGCAAGACTATCAAGGCGCGCCCGCACGATTTCCCGGCTGAACGCGCCCGCTTCGTGGATTTGTACACATTGCGCAGCCCAAAGTCCCGCAGTGAGCAGCGTCGAGAGCGCCAGCAGCCATGCCGACGCGCGCGCAAGTTTTGCCCGGCTTCTCATGCCTTCTCCAAACGGATTTCAATCTCGCCGCCCATTTCGGGCAGCACGAAGGTCTCCGCGCTCGGCGCGAAGCCGTCCGGCGCTTTCAGAATCACAATTTCATACGCGTACCGCGCCGCGTCAAAGCGCACCTCGCCGTTTTCGTCGGTGGTTTCCACCCGGCAGGTGTCCGCGTCGCAGATTTTCACCATCGCGCCCGCCACGGGCTTGCCGTCCGCCTCCGTCACGCGAATACGGTATTCCGCCGTGGCTTCCGCCGCCGCGCTCGTTCCCTGTTTGGGCGAGCCGTCGGCGTACGCCCAGTCTATCGTCCACACGTCGCCGTCCTCCGCGTACAGCTTCGATAGCTCGCGCAGCTCGTCCGCGAGCGCGTCCATCGCCGTTTCGGACGGCTGGAACACGAGCGCATCCGACAGATACAGCCCCTCACCCCGATCGATGATGCAGGCGCACACGCCGATTGCGCGGCCGTCCAGACTCGCTTCCTCGGAAATGCTCAAATCCACCGGATACAGATAGCCGTTCTCATCCGTTTCCAGCTCGTTCAGCATGATATAGTTGTCCCCGTCCACGACGAACGCCAGATCCTCGTTCACATCCTCGCCGATGCGCACGCGCAGCGTGAGCGTTCCGTTTTGAACCACGTCATATTCCGCCGAATCAGACAGGTCGCCCGCCTTCACGGAAAGCACGGCCTTCTTCAGCTCGCCCTCGGCTACCTCGACCGTCGCCGCGTCGCCCGCCAGCGTTTTGGGCGCGGCCGGGCGTGCGGCTTCAAGCGCGGCAACCCGCGCCGCGTCCGCCTTTTCGAAGGCGCGCAGCGCGACGAAGGGCTCGCCGTCCATGATTTCGTCGCGCTGGAACGCGAAGTCCACCGTGTGCTCGCCATCCGTTTCGAACTTCACAAGGCGCGTCGACCAGCTTCGCGTTCCGGCGATTTCATCCGCCTGCTCGCCGTCCACATAGACGCGAAGTCCCTGATACAGCGGCTTGCAGTCGACTTCATATTCAAACGCCAGCGCTTCGCCCGCGTTCGCGTTCAGCTTCACGGTGAAAGCGGCGGTCGTTCCGCGCGCCGCGCCGTTGGTCGAGCGAATCCCCGTTCCGTCTGCGCCGATCGCGAACGGCCACACGCTTTCGTCCTCGGAAAGCTCCACGCGCATCTCCTGCGCGCCCAGCGCCGCCGCGAACGCATCGACCAAGGGCCATTCGGCTGTGGGAAGCGGCTTCGGAATTTCATCCAGCAGCCGCGGTTCGCTGTAGTCCTCCGCGGTGTAGGCCTCGAACAGGCGCAGGAATTTGGTCTCGTCCGTGATCGCGCCGACCTCGTCAAAGCACATCACGCCGTTCCTGTCCACGAGCACGCTGTACGGGATGCCGCCTTCCAGATTGAACCGCGCGCTCACGCCGTTCTCGTCCACGCCCATCGGCAGCGTGGTCAGCCCCAGCTCGTCCTTCAAGGCGTTCACGGTTTCGGCGGTGTCGGTGGGTTCCACGCTCAGCGCGAGAACGCCAATGTTATCCGAAACCTGCGAATACGCCTTCTGCATATACGGGAATTCCATCCGGCAGGGCTGGCACCAGCTGGCCCAGAAGTTGATCAGCACGGCCTTCTTCTCCGCGAGCAGACCGTACAGCGTTACCTCCGTGCCGTCCGACAGCGCAGCGGCGAAGTCCTCAATCTTGTCTCCCTTCTGATAATACCCGTTCACGCCCTCCGCGAACGCTGTCAGGCTCAGCGCCAATATGAGCGCCAGCGCCCACGTCAGAAATCTCTTCATGCCGTTTTCCTCCCATGCTTATTCAAACATTCTCAATTCACTTACACGCTCCACAAAGAGCGGAGCGCCCTTTTCCGCCCGCAGCGTAATCGTGCGCATGCGCAGCGCGCGGCTTTCGGGCTCCGTGCAGGTTACGACCAGCTCGATGTTCTCGGGCGCGCCCTCCGCAAGGCGGAAGGAAACCGCCATGCCGCCGTCCTCCTCCATGCGCTCCTGCGCGGGCGCGAGCGCCTGTGGGTCGAGCACCTCATAGCTCCATTCGCACCCGGCGGGCAGATATACGGTCACGGTGTCGCCGTCCGTCTCGCACCAGTCGGCATACGGCTGCTGCTCGAAAACGGAGTTCAGCGCAATCGCGCCGGTTTCATCTGCCACCATTTCCAGTACGAACGTGCGCACGGTTTCAAGCTCGTCCGCGTCCGCATAGCGGAAAATCAGGCTGACCGCGCCGCTCTGACCGGCTCTCGCGGTGAAACGGAACACGCGCGTGAACGGCGTACCCGCCACGCCCTCGCTTTCGCCCAGAAGCTGCTCCTCGCCCGTCTGCTCCATGACCTCGGGCGCGGAAATTTCGCATTTCCAGTCCAGACCGAACTTCGTGTTGCCGGGCAGGCGCACGGTGATGGCCGTGTTTCCCTCTTCCAGCGTATACCAGTCGGTTTCCGCATCCTCCGCGCACGCGCAGACAGGCGCCGTCAGCGCCAGCATGCACGCGAGCGCCATTGCAAAAAGCCTTTTCATTTTCGTTTCACCTCCGCAGGGATCGTTTTGGGGAAAGCCCACTTATTTGGTGCGTTGTTCTTCAAAAAAGTTCCATGCGGAAGGAAACATATGCCGTACCCTACCGGAATACGGAATGAATCACGCTTCGGGCGTGCCGCTCGACGCGGTAAATGCGAAGCCGCATGGCTTCCCTGCCCACGCCGTAGCGCGCGGCAAGCTGCTCGCAGTCGATATGCTCTTCATAGTGCTGGTGAAACAGCGTCTGTTCGCGCGGCGACAGATTTTCCTGCAGGGCTCTGTTCACATCCTCGCGGGAACGGGGCGTTTCCAGCGCGGCCTGTAATTGCCACGCGCAATGCTCGTCCTCGATGCGCTCCATTTCCTCGTCGTCGATATAGATCACCTGCACCTTCTTGCGCGTGCGCAGAAGATTGAAGCACTTGTACTTCGTCGTCAGCATCAGCCAGCCGCGCACGTTCGGGTGCCGCTTCAGCGCTTCCTGCTGCACCTGCGCGTCCACAAATACCTCCTGCGCCACGTCCTCGGCCATGGATTTCAAGTTTCCGGTCAGCAGCGAACGCGCCAAGCGCCGCACGACCTCGTAATTCTCGCGATAAAGCGCTTCCACCCAGCGCCGTCCGGTTTCCTGTCCGACAAGCTCGCTCATTGCCGTTCCTCCCTTGGTGGTTTTTCGTGTTATATTCTATCATATTTCAGCGTAATTTGCCAGTATTTCCGCAACTATTTTGCATTTTCTTGGCATGTTTTGCCGATATGCAAAAACGTCCTCCGGAAAGGAAGACGTTTCCCGCTGAAATTCAGTTTTTTCCTTCAAATCGATCAATCAGATACCGACAGGCCGCGCCCATGTAGGCGGCGTACGGCTTTCGGAGCGCTTCGGGCAGTCGGCTGCAGCTCACTTCGACGTTCATGCTGCCGGCATAGCCCACCTCGCGCAGCGCGCGGAGCACGTCGTCCCACGGGAGATTTCCGAGGAACGGTGCCAGATGCACGTCGTCCTCGCCGAAATTATCGTTGATGTGCACCATGCGCAGCCGCCTGCCGACGCGAAAAATCGAACGGCAGGGATCCTGCATGGAAATCTGCGCGTGCCCGGTATCCCAGCAAATTCCCTCGTCCAGCGCGTCCGCCATGCGAATCAGGTCGCCGGTGTCCGTGCCGAAGCGGCGAATCCGCGCGGGCGCGCTTCGACCCGCGCCGCGCATGATCTCAATCGCCAGCACCACATCCGCGCCGTGGGCGTATTCGCAGAACGGGCGCAGGAACGCAAGCGCGTCCTCGTATTCCCGTTCCAGGTCGTAGTCCTCCGTCATGAACGTGCGGGGATGAATGGCCGCGCAGTCCGCGCCGTATCGCCGCGTCCAGTCGACGCCGCGGCGCACGGCTTCATCGTAGCGCGCCCAGCCTTCCGCATCGTCGGCGGCGGGATAGTCATAGGGAAGATGGACGTATTTCACGCGCATGCCCGCCTTCGCCAGCGCTTCGCCGCGCGCGTCCAGCTCCCGCTCCCAATCCGCCTGCCGGTACAGACGAGCAGGCAGGGTCATGTCAAACTCCTCAAAGCCCGCTTCCTTCGCGAAGGAAATCACCTCCGTGAACGGAACCGGCGTTCCGTCCGCGCGGCGGTTCAGAATGCGCGAGGTGACGCACGCCTTCATGCCCGATTTCCTCCGCTCACACATATTCGGCCTTCACGGGCGCGCAGATTTCCTCGCGCGGCGAAAGCGCCGCCACCGTGTCCATCCACGCGCAGGCATAGCGAATGCCCAGCCGTCTTTGCGCGTGCGCCGAGAAGTGCAGCCGGTCGCCGCGGTCGGGCAGGTCGCGCGCACGCACCAGCGCGTATTCGGGGCGCAGCGCGGCGAACTCGGCCAGCTGCGCGTTGATTTCCCGATGATACAGGCTGTCGGCGTTGCCGTCCAGATATTCGCCCAGCTCCCCGACCAGCACTGGCAGCGGCGCGCACACGCGCTCCGCTATGCCCGCCGTTTCCGCCGCTTCGCGGATGCGGGCGATCAGCGCGGCCATGATGACGCGAAGCCGCTTCGCGTAGGTCAGCGCCGACTCGACCTCCTTGCTGTCGCTCTCGCCCTGATGCCACAGGATGCCCGCCAGCCGCGCGCCGCTTTTGAGCGCCTTCGCCGTTTCGGCCACCGCGGCTTCAAACAGCCTTTCGCCCGGCTGCCATTCCCGCAGACGGGAGCCGCCCAGCGAGCAGGGAATCAGGCCGACGTCCTCGCCCGTCATCATGTACACGCTCGTTCCGAACGCGGGTCCCATGCCCGCGGCGGCAATCGCGGGCTTGTCGCGCACGACGGGCTCCACCGCCGTTTCCCAGCCCTCGCCGCGCCACACCCGCACATGCGGGTTGGAAATGTCCGGAAGCTCCTTCAGGCCGCCGCGGCCCGACATATTGGACTGTCCCACCATCAAAAACGCGTTCATTCCATCGTCTCCTTTTTCATCTGCTCGCGCATTTGTTTGGGCGACACGCCGTAGGTGCGCTTGAACGCCTTATACAGCGTGTTGAGCGAATGGTAGCCGCACTGCGCCATGATCTCGCTCACGGAAAGCTCCGTCGTAAGCAGCGCTTCCTTCACCCGGCGCATGCGCTCGGTATCGATATAATCAAAGAACGTTTTGCCCGTGGCGCGCAGCATGGCCTTCTTGACCTCGTTTTCGGTCATGCCCAGCTGCGCAGCCGCGGAAGCCGCGCACAGCTCGCTGTCCGACAGATTCTCGTCCAGAAACGAAACCACGCGGCTGGAAAGCTCGTTGGTCTCGCGCTCGCGGCTCGCCTGAATCAGCCCCGCCGCCCAGCGGACATACGTTTCGATCGGCGCGAACAGCGTTTCCACGTTCGCGGTCGGGTCGAACTCCGGCAGCGCGCCCTCGGCCACGCCCATCTTGCCCATTTCGTCCCGCAGGCGGATGACCGGCCCTAAGAACGAATAGAACAGGTACGCCGCGCAGCTTTCCGTCAGCACGCCGGCCTGCCCCGCGGAGCGCGCGGTGTCGCGCAGGATGGCGGCCGCGTCGTCCGCGTCGGCATTGACCAGACAGTGATAGAACCGCTGCGTGCTCTGCAATACGCCCGCGGCGTTCAGCGCGGACGCGTCCCACGCCCAGTCGTCGGCGTAAATCATGGGATTCATCGTGGAGCGCAGCAGAATCTGCGTGCGCTTGCGCGCCTGACCCAGCGTCTCGACGCCGCTCATGGCGCTTCCGGCGACGATGCGGCTGCGCACGCTGTCCGTGCGGTCGATGGCGGCGCGCACGCGCAGAAGCGCGCTTTCCAGCGTTTCGCGCGACAGGTTCGCGTCGATCACGGCGAACAGACTGCTTCCCATAAACTGGGCGATCGCGCAGGGAAGCTCCTTGTTCACGATGGACAGCAGCACCACCTGCAGGGACGAATACCGCTCCAAATCCATTTCGCCCTCAAACGTGAGCGCGATATGAATCAGCCGGTAGTCGGACGGGAAATTGGCCAGATAGCGCTCCGCGCGCGAAAGCTCCACGCCGTCAATCTGCGTGTTGCGCAGAAGCGCCTGAAACGTGTGGCGGCGCAGCTCATTTTCCTGCGACGTGAGCAGATCCTCGTAATCCTTAAACCGGTTCTGCGCGCCGTGCACGAAGCTGTCCAGATACTGATACGCATTCTGGTGCCGCAAAAGCTGCCGGGGCAGCCGTTCCTGCGGCATGTATCCCATGACCGTGCCCAGAATGCGCATGATGGGGCGGGAGCTTCGGTAGGAGAGGAACACCGCCAGACACGCGCCGATCGCCAGATAGCACAGGATGAACGCGCCGTACACATACGTGAACCGCTTCAGCTGCGCGCTGAACACCCTTGTGGGAACGCCCAGCTCCACCGACAGGCTGTAGCCGGCGTGAATCGCCGCGGAAATCCACGTATACGCCTGCCTGCCTTCGTCGCCGCGGCCGAGCAGCAGCGCGCCATTTCCGTCATACAGGCGCAGAACGGTGTCGGGATATAAATCCGTCAGCGACAGAAGCTCATGCACGGATTCGCCGGTGATGAACACAAACAGCAGCTTGCTGCTGGAATTCGACGTAAGCGGCATGCGCACGGCGTACTCCAGCGCCGGGAACGTGCGATCCATCATGGTGATCTGCCGCTCCGCGAACAGGCAGCTGGGGCCGGTGAAATCGTTCACGAACGCCCGCCACTGCGCATGCGTTTCGAACCGGCTGTCGGACGCGAACTGATACATCTCTTCCATTGTATAGAACAGATACTCGCCCACCATGGCCACGCCGTTGGAAAGGTACATGCCCGCCGTCATGCCCGCGGGCAGCAGCGACGTGAGCGTGGCATAGGTTCCCAGCGCATTGTAGGCCTTGTACACATCCTTGCCCGTGGGCGGAACCGAAATGTGCGAAAGCTGCGTAAGCGCCGCGGTGCCGGACAGCCGCGTGGAGAGCGTGCGCGTCTGGCTCAACTCGTATTCAAACTGCTTCAGACGGCTGTACAGCATCGTCTCGCTGACCTGCACACTCTTTTCGGTGATCATGTTCAGGTTCAGCCGGTACAGCGGCACGTACATGCCCATCAGCACGAGCAGAAACAGCAGATAAAACAGCAGGCAGCGCAAAAACACGCTTCTCCGCATCGTTCATCGCCTCCCGCCGTTTCATCATACCGGCGTTTATTTTACCACAGAACGAATTTTTGTGTAAACCAGAAAGGACGAAAATTCGGCTTTTCCGCGCATATTTCATCATCCCGCATTTTTTCACCGTCAAATTTATCGGAATTTCACTGTATATGAAACCTTTCAAATTGCTTTTTGCGATACAATTCCCTATACTCAGTGCTGCATCCGCACCGGCGGACAAAAACCATTTGAGGAGGATTCCCATGAACAGGCATTCTCGCACCCCGATCTGCGCATCGGTCGCGCTCGCGCTGATTCTGTCGCTGATGCTTCCCGCAGCGCTCGCCGCCGAGGAGCCGTCCTTCCCCTTCGCGGACGAGCCCGTGACCTTCACCGCCATGGTGCCCCAGACCAGCGTGATCGAGGACTGGGCGACCAACGAGATGACGCTCTATATTGAGAGCAAGACCAACATCCATCTGGAATTCACCCACATCGTGACCGACAACGACTTCATGAACAAGCTCAACATGATGATCGCCGCCGGCGGCGACGACCTGCCCGACCTGATCATCAACAGCGGCATGGACCCGCAGGATCTGCAGCCGTGGGGCGAGGCCGGTATGATTCTCGCGCTGAACGAGTACTACGAGAAGGACGCCTGCTATCTTGAGAAGTCCTTTGAGACCTGCACGATGAGCTACGCGGACTGCCTGAAGTACATGACCTGCTACAACGGCAAAATTTACGCGCTGCCCAGCTACGGCGAGTCTACCAACAACCAGTTCAGCCAGTCCCGCATCATGATCTACAAGCCGTGGCTGGACAAGCTGGGGCTCGACAGCCCCACCACCGTGGACGAGCTGGTCGACGTGCTGCGCCACTTCCGCGACGACGATCCCAACGGCAACGGCATCGCCGATAAAATTCCGCTGAGCAGCGCCAAGAACCGCATCTCCAACGTTCGCAAGTGCCTGATGACGCCCTTCGTGTACACCCAGAACGGCTACTACCTGCCCGCCGAGGACGGCACCATGGGCTTCGCGTTCACCGAGGAGGGCTGGCGCGAGGGCATGCGCTTCGTCAAGCGCCTGATCGACGAGGGTCTGTTCGATCCCGCGTTCCTCACGCAGGACATCAAGCAGCTCACCGCCACGCAGTGCAGCGCCGACGGCATTGAGACGGTCGGCGCGGTTGTGAACATTTCCACCACCAACATGAGCAGCTCCGACATTCGCCGCTATGAATACGTGCGTCTGGCCGCGCTGGCCAACACCGACGGCAAGCGCGTGGCCGTGTGGGAGCCCACCATGCCCTCCGGCGGCATGCTGATCACCAAGAACTGCAAGGACCCTGAGCTCGCGTTCCGTCTGGGCGACTGGCTGTGCAGCGAGGAAATGTCGCTCTATTCCCGCTATGGCCGCGAGGGCGTGGACTATCACTACTGGCAGGAAGGCGACCCGGTCAACAACTACGCCGGCCTTGGCAAGGAGCAGGTGTTCGTATACAACCCGCGCGCCAGCTGGGGCAACCTGCAGAACATCTACTGGGCGCTGAAGGGCCCCAGCTGCATCACCACCCGCCTGTTCTTCGGTCAGGTCGGCGCGGGCAAGACGGATGATTCCGACCTCGGCCGCCTGAAGAACGCCAACGGCAAGATCGACAGCGGCGTGCTGCTGGAGAGCCTTGACTACATCGACGAAAGCAAGGTCGTCGCCAAGCTGATCTTCAACGAGGAAGAGCAGCAGGTCGTCACCGACGTGGGCATGCCGATCGCATCCTACGCGGAGGAGTGCTGGGCGCGCTTCATCACCGGCGATATGGATCTGGATTCCGACTGGGGCGGCTATCTGGCCGAGCTCGACCGCATGGGTCTTGAACAGTACGTCGAGGCCGTGCAGTCCGCCTACGATCGCATGAACGCCGACAAATAATCGCGCTCGCGCAAAACCCTTTCCTTCGCATTCGGGGCGGCCAATGGTGCCGCCCCGAATCCTTCCACCCAAACTGCTTTACCGAGGAGGACTCCCCATGCGTAAGAAGATGACGCCACTCGTCGCATTGAAGCGCTACTGGCAGTTGTATCTGTTTCTGCTGATTCCGCTGGCCTACATTATCACCTTCAAATACGCGCCGATGGTAGGCATTCAGCTCGCGTTCAAAAACTTCGAATATGACAAGGGTCTCTTCGGCAGCCCGTGGATTGGCCTGCGTCATTTTCAGCGGTTCTTCGGCTCGTATATCTTTGCCCGCGTGCTGGTGAACACCCTGCGGATCGCCATCCTGTCGATGATCTTCAGCATGCCCTTTCCCATCCTGTTCGCGCTTCTGCTCAACTCCATCAACGCCAAGCGCTACAAGAAGATCGTGCAGACGATCACCTACATTCCCCACTTCATCTCCACCGTCGTGCTGGTCGGCATGCTGATGCAGCTGTTTAACCCGAACGTGGGCGTGTACGGCGTGATTTACAAGTCGCTCACCGGCACAAAGCCCGCCGACCCGTTTGCCATTCCGGAAGCCTTCTTCTATATGTACATCGGCTCCGGCATCTGGAAGAGCTTCGGCTGGGGCTCCATCGTCTACCTGGCCGCGCTCACCAACGTGCCGCCAGAATTGTACGAGGCCGCGGAAATCGACGGTGCCAGCCGCCTGCAGCGCATGTGGTCGATCGAGCTGCCCGCCATCGTTCCCATCGTCGTCATTCACCTGATCATGAACTGCGGAAGCATCCTGGGCGTGGGCTTCCAGAAAATCTACCTGATGCAGAACGACCTGAACATCCGCCTGAGCGAGGTCATTTCTACCTATGTATATAAGCAGGGTCTCGGCAACGGCAGCCGGTCGGACTACGCGTATTCCACCGCCGTAGACCTGTTCAATTCCGTCGTCAGCCTGATCATGATCGTCAGCGTGAACCACATTTCCCGCCGCGTCAACGAAACCAGTCTGTGGTAAGGAGGGAACCAGATGACTCAATCGATCGCCCATTCAAAGCCCCGCAACCGGGTTCGCCTGTCCCGGCAGGACAAGACGTATTACAGCGTGGTGTACACGCTGGTCACGCTGCTCACGCTGATCGTGCTGCTGCCGCTGACCAACGTGCTCGCCTGCTCGTTCTCCGCGCCGGAATCCGTCGCCTCGGGCAAAGTGCTGCTCTGGCCGGTAAATTTCTCTGTGAGCGGCTACGAGCGCGTGTTCAACACCGACGAAATCTGGATCGGCTACGCCAACACGCTGTATTACACGATCGTGGGCACATTCGTGAACGTGTTCGTCACGATGATCTGCGCCTATCCGCTCGCGCGCCGCGGCCTGCCGTATAAAAGCTTCTTTTCCTTCCTGTTCGCGTTCACGATGCTGTTCTCCGGCGGTCTGGTGCCGACCTACCTGCTGGCGCGCAACCTGCATTTGCTCAATACCCGCTGGGCGCTGATCATCCCGGGCGCGATGGGCGTGTATCAGATGATCGTCACGCGCACGTTCCTCGTGGCCAACATTCCGCAGGAGCTGCTGGAAATGAGCCAGATCGACGGCTGCAACGACTTCCGCTTTTTCTGGTCGTTCGTGCTGCCGCTTTCCAAGGCCGTCATCGCCGTGACCGCCATGCAATACGCCGTCGGCCACTGGAATTCGTGGTTCAGCGCGTTCCTGTACCTCTCCGACGATAAGAAGTATCCCCTGCAGATGATGCTGCGCCGTATACTGGTCATGAATCAGATCAAGGCCAGCGACTATGTGGACGAGGAAACGCTGGTCGCCATGGAGGGCATGGCCGACCTTCTGAAATACTCGCTGATCGTCGTGGCCACGGTTCCGATTCTGTGCGCGTATCCGTTCATTCAGAAGTATTTCGTCAAGGGAATCATGATCGGCTCGCTGAAGGGCTGAGGACAAACGCAAGGCCGTCTCAAAATGACCGAATTCCGGTCACGCGAGGCGGCCGTTTTGTTATTTTTCCTGCATTTCATTGACAAGCGCGTGCGAACCTCGTAAAATAACACGCGATATGCAACGTTTGTTGCCTTGCGTGCGTCAGAAGGGATGAATCGAATGCCTCCAAGGGTCAAGTTCAGCCGGGAAGAAATTGTTCAGGCGGCGCTGGACGTCGCGCGGGAAAAGGGCGCGGACGCCATGACCACGCGCGACATCGCGGCCAGACTCGGCGTGTCGACGCAGCCGATTTTCACGTATTTCCGCTCAATGGCCGAGGTACGTGCGGCGGTTCACGCGGCAGCGGAGACGTTTTATCAGAAGTATGCCGCCGAGGGTCTCGCCGAGGAGATTCCCTTTCTGGGCTACGGCATGCGGCACATCCGCTTCGCGCGCGAGGAGCCGGAGCTGTACCGCCTGCTGTTTCTGTCCCACGACGTGAGCCCCGTCATTGAGGCGATGCGGCATTCCCAGTCGCTCATCCGTTCCACGCTCGAATCGCTCTATCACCTGACGGCGGCGGAAGCGGACTATTATTTCCGCGACATGTGGCTGGTGGTGCACTCGCTGTCCACGCTGATCGTAACCGGCGGCTGCGCCTACACGGACGACGAGATTTGCGGCATCCTCTCCGGCTTCAGCCTTGGCGTGTGCCGCGCCATCCGGCAGGTGCCCGGCTTCGTGGAGGGAACCTTCGACCGGAACGCGGAATTCACGCGGCTCCTTAAAAATTGCGAACAGGAGGTATCCGATGGAACCGATCATTGACATTGCGCATCTAAACAAAACCTTCGGCGACGTGCACGCCGTGCAGGATCTTTCCTTTCAGGTGCGCCGCGGCGAGCTTTTCGCCTTTCTGGGCGTAAACGGCGCGGGCAAATCCACGACGATTTCCATCCTCTGCGGCCTTCTCAGGAAGGACAGCGGCCGCGTGACCGTATGCGGCGAGAGCATCGATCACGGGCCGGGGCGGATTGCGGGACGGCTGGGCGTGGTGTTTCAGAATTCCATGCTCGACGCGCCGCTGTCGGTCATGGACAACCTGCGAAGCCGCGCGGCGCTGTACGGCATCACCGCCAAGGCATTCCGCGCGCGGCTGGACGAGCTGGCCGCGCAGCTGGACTTCGGCGACCTTCTGAATCGCACGGTCGGCAAGCTTTCCGGCGGACAGCGGCGGCGCATCGACATCGCCCGCGCGCTATTGAACCGGCCGGAGATTCTGATTCTCGACGAGCCGACCACCGGCCTTGACCCGCAGACGCGCAGCCTTCTGTGGAATGTGGTCTCCGACCTGCGAAAGCGCGAGAACCTGACCGTATTCCTCACCACGCATTACATGGAGGAAGCCGCGGACGCGGACTACGTGATCATCCTCGATTCCGGCCGGATTGCCGCCGAGGGCACGCCGCTCGCGCTGAAGAACGCCTACGCCGGCGACTTCATCACGCTTTACGGCCTGACTGAAAGCGAGATACAGTCGCTGAAGCTTCCCTGCGAGGCGCTGCCGGGCGGCTGGCGCGTGGCCGTGCGCGATACCGCCGCCGCGACGGAGCTGATTCTTCGCCGTCCGGAGCTGTTCAGGGACTACGAAATCACCAAGGGGCGCATGGACGACGTATTTCTGGCCGTAACGGGACGGACGCTGACGGGAGGTGCGGAGAAATGACCGGGCTGGGAAATCTGATTCGCCGCAACTGTCGGCTGTTCTTCCGGGACAAAGGCATGTTCTTCTCATCCCTGATCACGCCGATCATCCTGCTGGTGCTCTACGTGACCTTCCTCGGCAACGTGTACCGCGATTCCTTCACCGGCGCGCTGCCGGAGGGCTTCGTCATTGAGGACGCGCTTCTGAACGCTACCGTGGGCGGACAGCTGATTTCGTCGCTGCTGGCGGTGTGCTGCGTGACCGTCGCCTTCTGCTCCAACCTTTTGATGGTGCAGGATCGCGTCAGCGGCGCGCGCCGCGACCTCGCCGTGTCTCCTGTTCGGCCGTCGACGATCGCCGTGGCCTATTTCTGCGCCTCGGCGCTGGCGACGCTGCTCATCAGCCTTACGGCGCTGGCGGTCTGTCTTTTGTATCTCGCGCTGACGGGCTGGCTGCTGCGCGCGGGCGACGTGCTTTTCATGCTGCTGGACGCGGCGCTGCTGACGCTGTTCGGCGTGGCGCTGTCGTCCTGCGTGAACTTCCCGCTGCGCACGCAGGGGCAGGGCTCGGCGGTGGGCACGATCGTAAGCGCGGGTTACGGCTTCCTCTGCGGCGCGTACATGCCCATTTCCAATTTCTCGAGCGGGCTTCAGAAGGTACTTTCCTTCCTGCCCGGCACCTACGGCACCAGCCTTCTGCGCAACCATGCGCTGGCCGGGGCGTATCGGGAAATGGCGCGCGTCGGTTTCCCGGCGGAGGTGATCGAAGCTATTCGGGATTCGATCGACTGCAACCTGTACTTCTTCGGTCGAAGCGTTTCCATCGGCGGTATGTACGCGGTGCTCGTCGGCGCGACGCTTCTGCTGGTCGGCCTTTACGTGCTGCTGAACGCGGTCCGCAGAGAAAGAACGTGAAGGAAAAAATGAAAAGGAGAATCCAATCATGAAAAAGCGAACCGTATCCCTTCTGTGCTGCGCGCTCCTGCTCGTCTGCCTGACGGCGCAGGCAGAAATCCCCTTCGCGAATGAACAGCTGTACGCCGTCGCCTGCGTCGGCTATGGCGACGACGTCGCGCTGGCCGACTATCGCGAGCGGTATCTGGACGGCGCGTCCGTGCCGGTTCACTACGTTTCGGACGGCGAAACCTATCTGATCATCCCCCGCTTCGCAGATATGACGCTGCGGCTGTACGTGAACGACATGGAAACCTCGTCCCAAACGCTGATCTACGAAGAGGAAAACTGCCGTCCGTTCGCCGTTCGCTGCAACATAAGCGACATCTTCCCGGACGTGACGATTTCCTTCACCCGCGGTGAAACCACGGTGGAGTTTTCTCCGTATTTATCGCTGAAGGACGGAACCCTGCAGCCCGGCGAATTCGGGCTCGATCTGACCAGGGACGAATAAGCCCCTCACGCGAACACATGAAAGGAATGAACGCCGCATGCTGAAAATCGAGCATCTGACCAAGACCTACGGCGAAAAGAAGGCCGTCGACGATCTGAGCCTCCACATCGCGCCCGGCGAAATTTACGGCTTTATCGGCCACAACGGCGCGGGCAAAACCACCACGCTCAAATCCATCGTCGGAATACTGCGCTTCGACGAGGGCGAAATCACCATCGACGGCACGTCCGTAAAGAACGATCCCCTCGTCTGCAAGAAAAAGCTGGCCTACATACCGGACAATCCTGACCTGTACGAATTCATGACCGGCATCAAATACCTGAACTTCATCAGCGACATTTTCGGGGTCAGCGCGGATGACCGGCAGGCGCGCATTCGCAAGTACGCGGATCTGTTCGAGCTGACGAACGATCTCGCTCAGCCGATCGCGTCCTATTCCCACGGCATGAAGCAGAAGCTGGCGATCATCTCGGCATGGGTGCACGAGCCCCGTCTGATCATCATGGACGAGCCGTTCGTGGGTCTCGACCCGAAGGCATCCCACCTGCTCAAGGGCATGATGCGCGAGCTGTGCGACCGGGGCGGCGCGATTTTCTTCTCCACCCACGTGCTGGAGGTCGCCGAAAAGCTGTGCGACAAGGTTGCCATCATCAAGGCGGGCAAACTGATCCGCTCGGGCACGATGGAGGAAGTCAAGGGTGACGACAGCCTTGAAGAGGTATTCCTCGAACTGGAGGGAGAATCATGCTGAAAACGCTTATGCGCAAGCAGATGATGGAAATCTTCCGCAGCTACTTCTACGACGCGAAAAAGAACCGCCAGCGCTCCAAGGCCTCCACGGCGATGTTCATCGTGCTGTTCGCCTTTTTGATGGTGGGCGTGCTGAGCGCGATCTTTACGTATCTTTCCCTCTCCATGTGCCGGCCGCTGGCGGACGCGGGCATGGGCTGGCTGTACTTCACGCTGATGGGGCTCGTGTCCATCCTGCTGGGCGCGTTCGGCAGCATCTTCAACACCTACGCAAGCCTGTATAAGGCGAAGGACAACGACCTTCTGCTGTCGCTGCCGATTCCGACGAGCTGCATCATGATTTCGCGGCTTCTGACCGTGTACCTGATGGGTCTGATGTATTCCGGCGTCGTCATCCTGCCCGCGATCATCGTGTACTGGTGCAAAGTGTCGGCCTCGTTCGGCGCAATCGCCGGTTCGCTGTTGCTGCTCGTGTGCATTTCGCTGATCGTGCTCATTCTGTCGTGCTCGCTCGGCTGGGTCGTGGCGAAAATCAGCCTGAAGCTGAAGAACAAGAGCTTCGCGACGGTGCTTCTGTCGCTGGTCTTCATCGGCGTTTATTGCTTCTTCTACTTCAAGGCGCAGACGCTGCTTCAGGAGCTTCTTTTGAACGCGGCGGTCTACGGCGCGAAGATTCGCGGCGCTGCCTACCCGCTGTATCTGCTGGGACGCATGGGCGAAGGTGATCTCGCGGCCATCCTGACCGTCACCGCTGTCGTGCTGGCGCTGTTCGCGCTGATGTGGTACATGCTGTCGCGCAGCTTCCTGAAGATCGCTACGGCGACAGGCAAATCCGACCGGAAGGTCTATCGCGAAACGCGCACGGAGAAGCGCAGCGCCTTCGCCGCGCTGTTTTCCAAGGAGCTTGCGCGCTTCACCGGCAGCCCCAACTACATGCTGAACTGCGGACTGGGCACGCTCTTCCTGCCCGCGCTGGGCGTTTTTCTGCTGATCAAGGGTTCGTCCTTCCTCGGCAGCCTGTCGGAGTTTCTCTCCGAATGCCCCGGCGCGCTGCCGGTGCTGCTGTGCGCCGCCATCTGTCTGGTCGCGTCCATGAACGATTCCGCCGCGCCGTCCGTGTCGCTGGAGGGCAGAAATCTGTGGATTGCGCATTCGCTGCCCATCGCGCCGTGGGACGCGCTGAAGGCCAAGCTGTCCATTCAGCTGCTGATTACTGCGCCCGCCGCGCTGTTCTGCAGCGTCTGCATGCTGATCGCCGCAAAATGCTCAATCCTTGAATCGATTTTCGTCCTCGTCCTGCCGCAGCTGTTCGTGCTGTTCTCCGCGCTGTTTGGCCTGACGCTCGGCATTCTTTCACCGAACCTGACGTGGACGAACGAAACCGCGCCGATCAAGCAGAGCATGGCCGTAACCATCGCGCTGCTGGGCGGCTGGGTCTACGGGATCCTCATGGCTCTCCTGTATCTCTTCGCCGCATCCTCCCTCGGCGCCGTCCTCTACCTCCTCCTGTGCGCCCTCGTCACCCTCGCCGCCTCCGCAGCTCTCTACCTCTGGCTCAGGCATAAAGGCAGCACCCGCTTCGCCGCGCTGTAAACCCCGCCCGTAAAGGCAGCGGCTCCGCATCCACCTTCATCCTGTGGATACGGAGCCGTTTTTTTTCAACTCGCGAAAGAGCAGCTGCAAACCCGCTCTCTGCCGCGAATTGGGAGCCGCTCCTTCGGTCACATAAGAAACGCCAAGGCCGCGAGTCCCCGCCGAGGGGGTGGTGCGGAGGGGGCGCTCTGCTCCCCCTCCGCCTCCCCGCGCCCTCAGCGGATGTCCTTCACCTCATAGCCCTTATCCTCGACGGCCTTTTTGAGCGTGCCGTCGTCCACAGGCTTATCCAGCGTCACGACGGCAAGGTTTTTTTCGTGGCTTACCTTGGCTTCGCGCACGCCGTCCAGCGCTTCCAGCGCCTTTTTCACATTGGCCTCGCAATGGCCGCACATCATACCGGTAATCTGCATCGTCTTTTCCATGGTTCCTGTTTCCTCCTTTTTGTTTTCGGGTTCGAATGAGATCTCGAGGTTGGCGAGGCTGCGCCGCCTGTCGCGCTTCGCGTCGCGCAGCTTGAACAGGTTCAGCCGCAGCGCGTTGGACACCACGCAGAAGCTGGAAAGGCTCATCGCCGCCGCGCCGAACATGGGATTCAGCGTCAGCCCCAGCGGGATCAGCGCGCCCGCCGCCAGCGGGATGCCGATCGTGTTGTAGAAGAACGCCCAGAACAGGTTCTCGTGAATGTTCCGCAGCGTGGCGCGGCTCAGGCGAATGGCCGCGGGCACGTCGCTCAGGCGGCTCTTCATCAGCACCACGTCCGCGGCGTCGATGGCCACGTCCGTGCCCGCGCCGATGGCGATGCCGATGTCCGCGCGGGTAAGCGCCGGCGCGTCGTTGATTCCGTCGCCAACCATGGCCACCTTGCCGTACTCCTTCAGCCTGCGAATCACGCTTTCCTTGCCGTCCGGCCGCACGCCCGCGATCACCTGATCGACGCCCGCCTGCCTGCCGACGGCCTTCGCGGTGCGCTCGTTGTCTCCGGTAAGCATCACCACGTGAATGCCTATGTTGCGCAGCTCGCGAACCGCCTGCGGGCTATCCTCCTTGATCACGTCCGCCACGGCGATCATGCCGATATAGCTTCCGTTGGATGCGAAGTACAGCGGCGTTTTGCCCTGTTCAGACAGCTCCGCCGCGCGCGTCCTTGCGTTCGCCGGAATCTCCGTCTGGCCGCTGATAAACGCTTCGTTTCCGCCGCACAGCTTCGCGTCTCCCTTTGTCGCCGTCAGGCCGTTGCCCGGAAGCGCCTGAAAGTCTGTTACGTCCTCGGACGCAATGCCCAGTTCCTCGCCCCTGTGGAGAATCGCCTTCGCCAGCGGATGCTCGCTCCGGCGTTCCAGCGCGCACGCCATGGAAAGCAGCTCCATCTCGCCGACGCCCGCCGCCGGAACGACGTCCGTCACCCGCGGCTCGCCGGACGTAATCGTACCCGTCTTATCCAGCGCCACGATGCGCACGCGCCCCGTTTCCTCCAAAGACGCCGCCGTCTTGAACAGGATGCCGTTCTTCGCGCCCAGCCCGCTGCCGACCATGATGGCCACCGGCGTGGCCAGACCCAGCGCGCACGGGCAGCTGATCACCAGCACCGAGATGCCCCGCGCCAGCGCGAAGCCCACGCCGCGCCCCAACAGAAGCCACACGACCGTCGTCACCGCGGCAATGGCGATCACCGTCGGCACGAACACGCCGGACACCTTGTCGGCGATCTTGGCAATCGGCGCCTTGGTGGCCGCCGCGTCCGAGACCATCTGGATGATCTGCGACAGCGTGGTATCCTCCCCCACGCGCGTCGCCCGGCACTTCAGGAAGCCGGACTGGTTCACCGTCGCGGCGGAAACCATATCGCCCGCCGCCTTTTCGACCGGCAGGCTTTCGCCGGTCAGCGCCGCTTCGTTCACAGCGCTCGCGCCCTCGATCACCGTGCCGTCCACCGGAACGCTCTCGCCGGGACGAACGACGAACACGTCGCCCTTCCGCACCTGCTCGACCGGCACCGTAACCTCCGCGCCGCCTCGCACCACGGTGGCCGTCTTCGGCGCGAGCTTCATAAGCCCCTTCAGCGCGTCGGTCGTGCGCCCTTTGGAGCGCGCTTCCAGCATCTTGCCAACGGTAATCAGCGTCAGGATCATCGCCGCGGATTCGAAGTAGAATTCCATCATATACTTCATCACCGCGTCCATATCGCCGCGAACCTGCGCGCCGGTCATGGCGAACAGCGCGTAGGTGCTGTACACAAACGCCGCCGTCGAGCCCAGCGCCACGAGCGTATCCATATTGGGCGCGCGGTGCCACAGGCTCTTAAAGCCGCTCACGAAGAACTTGCGATTGATCACCATGATGGCGATCGTCAGAAGCATCTGCGTAAGCCCCATGGCCACGTGGTTGTCCGTGTAGAACGCCGGCAGCGGCCAGTTCCACATCATATGCCCCATGGAAAAATACATCAGCACGATCAGAAATCCCAGCGACCACACCAGCCGCCGCTTCAGCACGGGCGTGTCGTGATCCTCCAACGCTTCCTCCGCGTCCGCAGGATTCGCCTTCACGCCAGTCGCGCCCTTGAGCGACGCGTCGTAGCCCGCCGCGCGCACCGCCTCGATCACGGCCTCCGGCGTCGCGGTGCCCTCCACGCCCATCGAATTGGTCAGAAGGCTCACGGAGCACTCCGTCACGCCCTCCACCTTGGATACGGCCTTCTCCACGCGCGCGCTGCACGCCGCGCAGCTCATGCCGGCCACATTGTATTGCTTCATGCTTTCCCTTCTTCCCGCCCGAAACGGCGTTCATTTCATCAGCTTTTTCATGGTATCGAGCAGTTCGTCCACCGCTTCGTCCCGCCCGCCGCGGATATCCTCGGTCACGCAGGTGCGAATGTGGCTGGCCAGCAGCTCGCGGTTAAACGCGTTCATCGCCGCGCTCACCGCCGCGGACTGCACCAGAATGTCCGGGCAGTACGCGCCGTTTTCCACCATCGCGCGGATGCCCCGAACCTGCCCCTCGATGCGGTTCAGCCGGTGAATCAGCTTCCGGTATTCCTCCGGCGAGCGCTCCTTTTTCCGGTTCGCGCACATGCAGCATTTTTCTTCCTGCGAATCCATGCTCCTCACGCTCCGTTCATATACCCCCTGTGGGTATTTGAATTATATACCCCACCCCGGTATATGTCAACCCGTTCGCCGAAACTTCACAAGTATGCTGTCCCTGACACGGTTTCCTCATTCCCGCGCGCGAAGAACGTTGAAAACGGCGCGGCAATATGGTATGATAAGCGCGGGAGATGAAACGAAATGAAAATATCCACCAAGGGGCGCTACGCGCTGCGCATGATGCTGGACATCGCCGCGCACCAGGGCGACGGCTACGTAACGCTGCGGGACATCGCCGAACGACAGGCGGTTTCTAAAAAATATCTGGAGCAGATCGCGCTTCAGCTGACGCAGGCCGGCATGCTGCGCGCCATGCGCGGACAGCTGGGCGGCTACCGGCTGGCGAAGGCTCCGTCGGAATACACGGTTTTGAGTCTTTTGGAAGTGATGGAGGGCTCGCTCGCGCCCGTAACATGCCTCGAGCAGTCGCCGAACGCCTGTGAGCGCTGCGGCGACTGCCCGACGCTGCCCGTGTGGCAGGGCTTGCACGATGTAATCTGTACCTATCTGAGCGGCATCACGCTTGAGACGCTTCTGCGTCAGTCGGAGAACAGCGGCGTGGAAAGATAACGGTCGCCGGTATCGGGAAGCAGGACGACGATCATCTTGCCCCGGTTTTCCGGTCTTTTGGCCAGCACCGTCGCTGCGTGAAGCGCCGCGCCGGAGGAAATGCCCGCCAGCACGCCCTCCCGGCGCGCAAGCTCGCGTCCGGCGGCAAAGGCGTCCTCGTTTTCCACGGGAAGGATTTCATCCAGCACCGCGCGGTTCAGCGTGTCCGGCACGAAGCCCGCGCCGATTCCCTGAATCTTATGCGGCTCGGAAGCGCCGCCGGACAGCACCGGCGAGCCCGCGGGCTCCACGGCGACGATGCGCACGGCGGGATTCTGTTCCTTCAGATATTCGCCCACGCCGGTCACCGTGCCGCCGGTGCCCACGCCGGCCACGAAGATGTCCACCTTGCCGTCCGTGTCGCGCCAGATCTCCGGCCCCGTGGTCTCCCTGTGTGCGCGCGGGTTCGCCGGGTTCGTGAACTGGCCGGGAATGAAGCTGTTCTCCGTCTGCGCCGCCAGCTCCCGCGCCTTCGCGATCGCGCCCTTCATGCCCTTCGCGCCCTCCGTGAGCACCAGCTCCGCGCCGTAGGCACGAAGGAGACTGCGGCGCTCCACGCTCATCGTTTCCGGCATCGTGAGAATAATCCGATACCCGCACGCCGCCGCGACCGCCGCCAGACCGATTCCCGTGTTGCCGCTCGTCGGCTCGATGATCACCGAGCCCGGCTTCAGAAGCCCGCGGCTCTCCGCGTCGTCCAGCATCGCCCGCGCGATTCTGTCCTTCACGCTGCCCGCCGGATTCAGGTATTCCAGCTTGGCCAGAATCGTAGCCTCCAGCCCATGCGCCTTCTCATAATTCCCCAGCTCCAGCAGGGGCGTATTGCCGATCAGCTCCGTCGCCTTCTTATAAATCTTCATTTATATTCTCCCCCTTTGTTTTCTCTATGCAAAAAAGGAACGAGCGCATTCGCCCGTTCCTCTTCCGCATGATCCTTCCACCGCTACAGAGATTTCGCGCACGGCAAAACGACATCCGGACAGAACAGGCGCCGGATGCAACAGCACGCGTTCGTTCTTTCCGCCATCGTTATACCACACTTTCTCTATCGGTTTAGTAGTATTATATTCATCATCCCACTTCCTGTCAATCCTCTCATGCGTTAATTTTTGAAAGATGCCGCAATAAAAGAAGCGCCGGAATCCGATGAATTCCGACGCTTGCTAATCTGAATTAATGCTTAACCGTATTTCTGGAAATACCCTTGATCTGCGCGATCACCCAGTCATAGCCGGAGTTCTCGATCACGGAGTTGCAATACGGGCAGCTCGCGAAGCGGTTCGCGTCCACGGGCGCGCCGCAGTTGGGGCAGTTCACGGTGCGCTCCGCGCCGATGTCCGCGCTGCGCTCCAGCGTCCACTCATACTGCATGTAGATTTCGTCGTTCTGGTCGCCGCGCACGATCTTCCCGTTTTTATCGGTAAGATAGTTCACAAACCGGGCGTTGATCGTGGCAAACAGGCGGTCGGGCACGCTGTCCTTGCCGGGACGGCAGCCGATCAGCTTCACATCCAGCACGCTCACGTGCTCCAAATGGCTGGTAATGCCCTTGTCCGTGAAGTCGCGCTTCAGCTGCGCGGCCATCTGCGCGTAGTACGGCGCCGTCAGAAGCGGCTCGACGGGCTTCAGATCGCCAGCGGCCCACGCCTCCTGCAGGCGGACATACATATTGGAGAGCTTTCCGGTAAACTCGCTCTCGCTGAAGTTCGCAAGCGCGCTGACCGGCTCGAGCGTGGAGGCGTCCACAGGCTTCGCACCCGCGGGCGACGCGCCCGACTTGCCCTTCTTCGAGCACGCGCCAATGATGAGCAGAACCACGACGACCACCGCGCCGACAATGACGCTTGGCGCGTCGGCATCGTCGTCATAGCTGTCGCGATAATCGCTGCCGGAATAGCCGCCGCTGTAGCTGTCGGACGATCCGCCGTAATCGGAGCCGCCCGAGAAATCGCCGAAGTCGGCGCGTCCCAGCGCGAACGCGAACAGGAAAAGAACCGCCAGCAAACACAAAACCCGTTTTTTCATCTGTAATCAGAAGCCCCCCGTCATGTGCTTTCACGCATATCATTGTACCAATCCGCCGTCCGTTTGTCAATGCAAAAAGGCGGATTGTAATCAGCAAAGGTTGATTTCCGTGTTTTCTTTCCAAATCTGTTGACATTCATCCTCGATGAATGTATAATGTTCTTGGGGTTAAATCTCATGTTCAGGATTAGCGACTATTCTCATACCAGTTTGCTGTGGCAGCGCAGAAAGACAACAATACTGTGGAACTGCAGCACACTCACATTGCCACTATGGGCGGAAGCTTTGGCATTGAAAACGGCACTGCGGCACGGGCCGATGCCGGTATGCAGAGACGACGACTGTTGTGCGGGTTACACTACAGAAGAGAGCGGCGGGCAGCAAAGCATGGACGCCAGTATCCTCATGGAGCGGAACGGCTGAGGGGAAAGCGACAGCGCGAGTAAGCGAGGAAAAGAAGGTAGCTGCTGAGGATGTCTTATATCTTACGAGCACCACACTGCGAAATAATGTATTCTTTATCAAAAGAGCAGACGATATCATGCCACATACAGCTACTGATACAGAAGGGATGTGACTGACAATTATGAAAGTGAAAGCCGTTTCTCTTAGTATGTGCTTGTTATATTTGTTGTGTTTGCTCTTACTACTAAGTGGATGTGAAGCGGATCGTAGCATCTCGCTATATGAAAGACAGGCGGAACTCCAGGCCGCTAATGGAGAGGCTGATATCTTATCCCTTGCAGAAATTGGACGGGATTCTATGCCTGAACAGGAGTTTCTAAATATGCTTTTAGAGCAACCAATGAATGATGAAAACGCAGATTTCTTAAGTGGCTGGTCGCGTCAAACTGCTCTTGTCCAGCAACAACCTGCTGACCGCGAAATCCAAAGGGCGCTTGCATATCCTTTGTTATCAAAGCTATGGAATTTCAATTATACGACCACTCGCAAAGATAAGTTTATGGAGATTCAAGGCCTGTCATCAGATTTACTTCAATGCTTGAATTCAACAAGCAATAGCAGGATGGATGAATACTCCAACTCGCATTTGATGCTTGTACTAAAAGATATGGTTTATTGGGATGAGTGGGCCGTTCAGTACATCAATACATCCGGACAGGAAATGCGCCGAATAAGGATCGATGTATTTACATACTGCGATGGGGACCAAATGTTCTTTGTCAGGCATCCCAATTTCACATGTGGAGACAACTTCTGTATAAGCTATCTTTACTTAACACCAGACGATGACCACATTTGGCGGATTCAAGCGGTTATGCTAAATTCATGGACGACGAATGGCATAGGCATCGAATGGTATACGGTTCGAGGGCATTCCGAAGACCTGTCTCAGATAGTAGGTCAATTTCCGTTCGAGATGCTTGATACCTATACATTCAAAGGATCGTTCCAAGATCCCCCTCGTGCAACGCAAAAAAGGATTGCTGCTGTGGTAGACCTATTCTGTAAAGTGTTCTACGGAAAAGACAGTACTGAAAAGACCGGCATGCTGGAAGAACTTCAACCGGTTGTTTCAAAAGAGTTATATGACGATCTTAGAAGCAGTCCGCACATTGCCGAGCAATTGAAGGCTGCGGCAGACGGTTCCGTCCATTATGCTGCCGGATACCATTCAACACTCATTGAGAGGGGTGCTTTATGGACAGCCATCTACCTGTATGAGAAAAACGACACGTCGTATTATGTGTTTGGGGAAACAATCCCAATCGACGTGAAATCTTCCTCTGATAACAGCACATTTGGATACGAGGCGGGTCTTTGGGAGTACGAAATGTTCTTTATTATGGATGTAGGGGGCTCGCAACCCATTATCATAGATTACCTTCTGGTTCCGGTTGAACCTAGGCAACCTGAGGATTTGGAAGGTAATGGGTAGTTACCTGCACGACCGACAAAAGGTAAGGAGGCGAAATATGAAGAGGCGTTTACTCGCGGTGCTCATGCTGGGGATGATGCTCATCCTGTCCACCAGCGTTGTGTATGCCGCTGACTACACCTACGGCTCAACCACGCTCGGCGCGACCCAACCATCGTCTTACAAGGTTTATCCGAACGTTCGGAAGAAGTCCAGTACCACGAAGTATTTCACCAACAAGAATACTTACGCGAGAAAAACTTCCGACGGAACGGCCATGAAGTACTATACAAACGCGTGGGATGGGGACAAGGACAACACGCGCGCGTCTAGTTCTTCAACGATCTATAACAGTGGCCAAACCGCCAATGTGACCCTCTACACAGCCTACCAGAAGGCAGGCGTGAACCTGCAGCTTGAGGTCGGCAATCCCAACGGCGTATCAATCGACGTGAAAGGGAAATGGAACCCCAATTGACGTTTGATGCTGCCCAAGTGATCAGGCGAGGAAAGGGCGCGCGCTTTCCTCGCCTACGGTGCAAATGGCAAAGAGGTGTTTATGATGAAAGATCTGGTACGTGTGCAATTGTATGAGACTGCATTATGGAAATGGCTGCTTTTGCTATGTCTTGTATTCGGCGCGATTAATATCAGCTTGACATCCTATCTTTCTGCTGAGTTTTCGAATGCCCCAGCATATGAGGATTTACTTATACAAGCAGCAAACGATAGTATTCTGGTATCCTATACCTATACGCTTCTGCTTCCTGTTCTGATCGGATATGCTGGTATTCCAACATCGTGGCAGGCGCAACTCTGTATGCGTTCTGGCTCAAGACGGTCGTGGCTGTTTTCAATGGTGATATCCATGATGATAAAGGTTGCTTTGTACATCGCCATGATCTGCATATCGGTATTGGTAATAGGAGTACTCAATGGAGCTGTACATGCGCGAAGCTGGATTCAGATACGATCAGCACCGCACCTTTTCGATCTTTCACCCTTGGGAACGGCAGGTGTCGCTCTCGGCTTGGTGTATGGCCGCTTGTTCTTCTTTTCGCTGATAGCTCTCCCAGTGAATATGACACTGCCAAAATATCGATGTGGCGCATTGGTGTCCGTAGTGGCCTCAACCTGTATTGATGCAAATTTTACTGTTCTTTTTCCGTATGTCCCTTTTGAAGCGTCTCCCAACTACCACTCAATTTTTGCATTTCGCGAAGGCCCGATTTATTGGTATCCTCGGGTTTATTTCGGCTACTCTTTTCTCTATTGGGTTATATGCAGTACGATGATCATCTGGCTAACATATAGATTCGCTGCGAGAATTGATTTTAGAAATCAGAGGGTTCGATGATGCGAAGGATTATTTATACAATTCCACGAGAATTAATTGGATTCGTGTCAGGAAGAAGCATTGGTCTGCTTATGCTCGCGAGTATCCTGAGTGTAGCCGCAAGCATGATGAGGGCAAACACCTCGTCTGTCATTGATTCGTACTTATTATGGGCTTGGGGTGGAATATCGCAAAACATGGATATATTCCAGCTATCTATCTGGCTGATCACCGGATTGAGCTTTGCCATCCCTTATGGGCACTGGTTAGAAACGGATATCGCAACGCGTTCGAATACCCTGTATCGGTACGGAAGTTTTAACCGATGGGTTATCTCAAAATTAGTCGCCTGCGTATTTCTTGCTGCAATATATACCATGCTATTTTGTTTGACCAGTTTTGTGATGATTTATGTATCCGCCTCATTTCAGATTGGAGAGACGGCGTATGGCATACTCGGCGCGCTATTCATTCTTAATATCCTGCGTCTCTTTCGAATATCGCTGACTACCTTATGCTGTTCGCAGACAAGAAATCAGTTGACCCGGACAGGCCCAATTCTTATCACGTTATTTGAAACAGCTGTTTTTGTCGGGGGCGCATTGGCAGATACATGGATGCCTTCGTCCATTTACATTATAAACTCTGCTTGGCCTGTCTCGCTTCGCATTGCTGTTTCTGGTTGCATATGCGTCATTCTCATAGTTGTATGGCTGAGGGTTATGTCGGTTTGTTATGAAAAAACTGGATTGATCAGTTAGGAGGAAATGAAAGATGATCGCTGTTGAGGCAAGGAATGTGATGAAATCCATCCACGGGCATCAGATCTTGAATGATGTTTCATTTTCCGCAAATGAGGGTGAGCGGATTGGCATCATTGGACAGAATGGCTCCGGCAAAAGTATGCTATTTAAGGCGTTATCTGGCCTGCTACTGCCAGATAGCGGAACCATAAAAGTATGGGGACAAGCTGTGGGAAAAAACAGTTTCCCTTCGGATTTTGGTTGCCTAATCGAGCACCCTGGCATGCTCCTGCAATACAGCGGCATGGAGAATCTTCGTTTGCTGGCGAGTATACAGAAGAAATGTACTGCAGAGGACATTTCTTCACTGATGCTTCGGTTAGGCCTTAGCCCTGACGATAGGCGGCCTGTTCGCAAATACTCGCTGGGCATGCGTCAAAAGTTAGGAATTATACAAGCTGTGATGGAAAAACCCAAGTTGGTAATTTTAGATGAACCGATGAATAATTTAGACGCAGAGAGCATTGACATCGTTCGCGAACTCATTAGTGAAATGCAGGCTGCATACGGCATCACAACCATCATATCCAGCCATAACGTGGAAGATATTGAAAAACTATGCAGCAGAGTCTATAAAATGACAAACGGATCCTTGAGAGAGGTGTGATATTCATGCGCAACATGCTGTTTCGAGATATGAAACGCGGGTTTTGTAGTATTGCTTATTGGTTATGTGTGCTTGCGCTTATCGTCATGGCATACATTTCACTAAAAGTTAACATGCGGCATTATCCTATTTTACCTGTTTCAGGAGGACTTACCGTATTTCTTCATGCAACCGCATTATCACTGGGGGGGATATTTAATGCGATTACTCCGCTTGCATGCATCGTCCCATTTTCGTTATCATACTTGGATGATATGCAAACCGGAAATGTTCAATACCAAATCACACGCATGATGCCTCGAGAATACTTTGTGACAAGAGCGATTTCTTCCTCTATTATATCCGGCAGTGTGTTTTTAAGCGCATATGTGATTATGATTCTAATAGCGACCATTTATTCCCCAACCCCCTCTTTTCGTGTCGATCTTTCTCCGCCGATTGTTTTTCGTTCGATTTATGATCGTTCACTTTGGTGGTTTATTGCTGTTTACGCATTAAACAGCTTTCTATTTGGATGCACCTATTCGCTGCTTGCTTTGGGTATCTCAGCGGTATCTGGCAACCGTTTTCTTACTATTGGATTACCGACAGTTATTTATCACGTCACTATATTCCTTGCCTGGATTTTCCCAAAGCAGATGATATATGATATCGTTAAATGGCTACCCTATGAATCATTTAGTTTGCAGACAAACTCGGCGTATAGGTTGATATGGTCACATATTATCATTTTCCTCATCGGATTATCTCTCTACTCCTACGGTGTGTGGAGATATCGTGTATATGGAAGAAATTAGTAGCCTTCATCAAAAAGCCGGAAGGTATGTATTCACACGTAATTCTATATGATCATCCTATCTTCATTACTGTGAATGGTGGAAGCTGCAGCGGTTTTGTATTTTCTTCGCACAGATATCAAGCTGTATTTACCAGTTTGGTTACCATTTGCGAAGAAAATGATGGATAAGGTACAATAAGTTGCGCAAATTCCAGAACAGGAGGATTGAAAACAGT
>ENA-UOJG01000330-UOJG01000330.1-human-gut-metagenome-genome-assembly--contig:-C47-NODE-330-length-69722-cov-29.708930_pt1 | contig 69722 bp, 51 predicted proteins | sample MGYA00242340_ERZ723887 | MGnify/ENA metagenome assembly ERZ723887 | reverse complement strand
ACCAACCTAAAACTACTAACCTAAATGAACCTTAAAACTTCGCTGCAAAGATAAGGGGAAAAATCGAACTGCGCAAGTTTTTATTAAATTTTTTTGATATTTTTTTGATATTTTTTAATATACCCGACAGCTACAAGCATGCATACGCCTGATAATCTACACATTATCATTTCAGATGGGTCTCGGTATGAATTTTTCTACAGCCTCAGATGCAGTATTTGCACCGAAGGCTTGTTATAATAATATGAAAAAAATTTGACGGATATGGATAAAACACTACATTTGCAAAATGAGTTTGAACCACGCATACGTCAATAGAGCCGGACAAAAACGCGACCTGCAACAAGAGTAACCAACCCCATACCGTCTCGAACACCCCATCAATTTTCCTGTACGATGACCGTATCCCTGCTTGTTTCCACCTACAATTGGCCCCGCGCCCTCTACCTGTGTCTCGACAGCGTGATGCAGCAGACCATCCTGCCCGACGAAATTCTCATTGCCGACGACGGCTCGGGCATGGCCACCCGCGACGTCGTGAAGCATTTCGAACGGATCTCGCCCGTCCCGGTACGCCACATCTGGCACGAGGACCGGGGATTCCGCGTCGCCACGATCCGCAACAAGGCCATTGCCGCCAGCACGTGCGACTACATCATCCAGATCGACGGTGACCTGATCCTGGAACGCCACTTCGTACAGGACCACATCCTCTTTGCCAAACCGGGATGTTACGTTTCGGGGTCACGCGGCATCATCACCGAAGCCCTCACCCGTCAGGTCCTCAGCGGAGCCATCACGTCGCTCTCCGCCCTGACCAAGGGAGTCCGGTGCAGCAACAACGTCATGCGCATTCCGTTCATGGCCATCATCTACCGCATGATCGCCGGGAGCAAATCACCGCGCAGCTGCAACATGGCCCTGTGGCGCGAAGACGCCATCCGGGTAAACGGCTACGACGAATCGTTCGAGGGATGGGGCTACGAGGACACCGAACTGGGGCTGCGGCTCGACAACAGCGGGGTGCGGCAGCGCATCATGAAGTTCCGCGGGGTCGCGTTCCACCTCTACCACGAACAACGCTCCCGCGAGAACTGCCCGACAAACGAGCAGCGCTATCTGGAAAGTATCCGCGAGCACCGCACGCGATGCCGGTTCGGGCTTGACAGCCACCTGCCCTACACCTACACCTATCCGCCCATCATCCTGCCGACAGGCACTCAGGCTTCGGTCCGGTGAACACGACAAAACAAGCGCGGCAACCTTGCTGGTTGCCGCGCTTGTCGCTATTTCGAAAAAAGCCGTTCGAGAAGCGGCCAGTAATGATACTTGCGCCGCATCTTCCATCGCCGCACCAGATTGAGCGGCTTGCGCTTCAAACCGACATGCCCGCGCTCGAGGAAGTCATCCACGGCATCGAGCACCCGCGCCGCACAACGGCCGTCGCGATGCGGCTCGTGGAACATCGTATAATCGTGAATTTCGCGCATCAGGTCGTCCGGACGAGTCAAGGCCCGCTCAATGGCCGGACCCACCTCCTGCGGTTCCCGGACATCGAGCAGATAAGGACCCGGATGCGAATTGCGGAACGTAACAACCGGCTTGTTGAGGAACATGAACTCGATAATGATCGATGAGCTGTCGCACAACATCACATCGGCCCGGCGCAAAGGCTCCATATCGAACGTATTGCCGACATAGTGGGCATTGCCGTATGTCGCAGCAATCCGCTCATAACGCGACGACACGGCAGAATCGAGCATCGGATGAAACATGAAGATCCACTCCCAGGGCTTTTCCGCCACCAACCGCTCTACCTCTCCGACCAACAACGGAGCAGACGTCAGGCCCCGCGTAAATGTCGATGAATAAAGAATCACCGGACGCTCATTCTGCGGCAGCCGCTGCATCTCGGGCGTAAAATAGAGATCGGCCTTGGGCCACCCCGTATCGTATGCCCTGAAATAGCCGTATTTACGTTCCAACTCCTTGAAAACAGGCGTGCTGCTCGGACCCTGAGCACAATAGATATCGAAACATCCGCGGATCGTGAAGTGATCGTCCACCGCTTCAAACCGTTTCCGGTTTGCATATCCATGAAACACGGAGACCTTCACCCCCGGGAAAAAGTCGGGGACATAACGCACGGGAGAGAAGACGGCAATCGGATTGAACAGCACGACTTCCTGCACGGTTTTCAATTGCAACTCATCCTCGCGGAGCAATACAGGACACTCCGGATCGATGAACCAGGCTGCCTCGTCGCCCCTTCGGCGAATCTCATCTTCCAATGGACGAAGGATCGGATAGGCATAAGGCAATGTTGCAAAAAAAAGATACCTCTTCATATTTCGATTTTAATTCATTCCGTTTTTTCGAATCAATGCGCGAAACGTCGGCGCAAACTGTTGCCCCAACGCTGCACGGTCGCACATCCGACCGCCAGGGGCCGCAGCCAGCGACAGCGGTCCAGCGACAGCAGGAACAGATCGCAGCGCGAATAGTAGCGGCGCAGGTCAGTCCCCCGGCCGCGAACCTCGCGGTGAATCCAACGGGCATACTCCGAATCCCCGCACCACGGATTGCGGCTCTTGCGGATGCAAACCAGATACCAGCGCACCCGGCTCAGCAGGCGGAAAAAGACGAGCTGCGCAGCGGGCAACCCCGGACAGCGAGCCAACTCCGAATCGACCGCCTCGGCAAACCGGGCACAATAGTCCACATCGACATTGCGCCGATTGGCCGACCCGGCCCGCTGGACGTAACCATAACCCACATAATCCACAAACCGGACACGGGGCTGACGCATGCCGATCTGCATGTTGAGCAGTTCATCCTCACCCAACGGCAGCGGATGGTGGCGCAGGCGGTCGTCGAACAACGTTCGCCGGTAAAGCTTCGCCCAAAGACATACGGATATCGAGTGGCTCAACGTCGCCTCCATATATCCGAAGCCGGAGAGCTCCTCCGAACGGCGCTCCCGCACGGGCGACTCGTAAGAATCCCGCACACGCTTGAAGTCGCAGCACACGATGTCGCAGCCGTCACCCTGCCCGGCAGCTGCGACCAGCTCCTTGAGAATGTCCGGCTCCCAACGGTCATCACCGTCCAGGAAACAGATCCAGCGGCCGCGCGCCGCCCTCAGCCCGGTCTCCCGGGCCCGGGCAACGCCCTGATTCGGCGTGGTGATCACACGGATGCGCGGATCCTGCGCGGCGAACGACTCCGCAATGGAACCCGAGGCGTCCCGTGAGCCGTCATTGACCACGATCGCCTCGAAATCGCGGTAGCTTTGTGCAACCACCGATTCCAGGCAGGGCACCAGATAGTTTTCCAAATTATAGACCGGAATGATCACCGAGATTTCCGGGCAATTGTCTGGCTGTTTCATGACCCGATATAGTTTTTCACGGCCTCTGCGATGCGCTCGCCGTCGAGTGCCGCCGAAATGATTCCACCCGCATATCCGGCCCCCTCACCGGCCGGGAACAGGCCGGAGGTTTCGGGGTGCATCAGCGTCACCGGATCGCGCGGGATACGCACCGGCGTCGAGGTTCGCGACTCAACACCCACGACCACTGCCTGGTCGGTCACATAACCGTGCATCCGCCGTCCGAAGGTCGCTATGCCCTGCCGCAGGCTCTGCGCAATGAACTCCGGCATCCAGCGGTCGAGACGCGACGGCACAATGCCCGGAATGTAGGAGGTCGCCGGCAGCGTTGTGCTGCTGCGCCCGGAGACGAAATCCGAGACCCGTTGTGCGGGTGCGATCTGATGCGCTCCGCCCTCGCGGCGGGCGGCCTGCTCAAAAAGCTGCTGGAACTTCAACCCGGCCAGCTCGCCCCACTCCGAACGGAGGTAGGCGAAATCCGACAGCCGCACCTCGGTCACCATGCCCGAATTGGCAAAGGGCGACGTGCGGCCGCTGGGCGACATGCCGTTCACGACCGACTGCGAGGCATCGGTCATTGCCGGGACGATGAATCCGCCCGGACACATGCAGAACGAGTAAACGCCGCGGCCCTGCTCCTGACTCACCAGCGAATAGGATGCCGCCGGCAGATACTCTCCGCGCGTCGGGCAGTGGTACTGAATCGAGTCGATGAGCGCCTGCGGGTGTTCGATACGCACCCCCATGGCGAAAGGCTTGGCCTCGAGGCGGACACCCCGGGCATGGAGCAGTTCGTAGATGTCGTGAGCCGAATGGCCCGTGGCCAACACGACCGCGGCGCCTTCGATCCGCTCGTCGCCGCAGCATACGCCCCGGATGCGTCCGTCGCGCAGGATCAGGTCCGTGACCCGCCGGCCGAAACAGAAGACACCGCCGGCATCGATGATCGTCTGCCGGATGTTGCGGATGATGTAGGGCAACTTGTCGGTCCCGATGTGCGGATGGGCCTCGTAGAGGATCTCGGGGGTGGCGCCGTGGAAGACCAGCGTCTGCAGCGCCTTGTTGTAATCGCCGCGCTTCTTGCTGCGCGTGAAGAGTTTTCCGTCGGAGAAGGTCCCGGCCCCGCCCTCGCCGAAAGCGTAGTTCGAGTCGGGATCGATGCGTTCGTTGCGGTTGATCAGCGCGATGTCGCGCTTGCGCGCCGAGACGTCACGGCCCCGTTCGAGGATGACGGGACGCAGTCCCAGTTCGATGAGCCGCAACGCCGCAAACAGGCCGGCAGGGCCGGACCCGACAATCACCACTTCGGTGCGTCCCTCGACATTGGGATAGTCGAAATGGACGGGAGCGGGCAGCGGCTCCCGATCGACGAAAACCTCGAGTGTCAGGTTTACCTTCACCTGCCGCTGGCGGGCATCGATCGATCGTTTCACGACCCGGGCGAGGGCGATGTCGGTATCCTTGATCCCCAGGCGACGGGCGGCAAAGGCCGTATAGGTTTCCGGCTCGGCAGCCTGTCTGGGGGTCAGAACGAGGGTAATCTGTTGCGGCATATCTTAAAAAATGACATACAAATGTATGCAAAAAAGCCGAATAATCCCCTGACTCGGTTGTGTTTTCTGAATTTTTCCATATCTTTGTCGAACCGATGCGGATATGGTGTAATTGGTAGCCACGTCAGACTTAGGATCTGATGCCTTACGGCGTGGGGGTTCGAGTCCCTTTATCCGCACAAGGCGACTGCAGCGGGCGAATCCAAGGATTCGCCCGCTTGTCACAAGCCGACCATCGCATCGCGGCGTCCCCGACTCTCCGCAGAACGGCCGTTATTCGAGTCGTCGGCAAACCGTCGTCCCAACGATAGATGAATCCTCTTGCCATATCGGCCAGGCCTTCCGGGAACCGTGTCGAAAAGCCACAAAACAAAGGGTGGATCCTGCATGCGGATCCACCCTTTGTTTTCCAGAGAGTCGTCTACTCGACAGCCTTGCACTGCTCCGATCCGGAGATCCCGATCGCCGAAGCCGGGAAGAAGGGTACCTGCTGCTTCGTCGCTGCCGAAGCCGCCGGCGAGAGTTCGTTGCCTTCGGCATCCACGAGCTGCACCATGGTATAGGGCCCGACGAAGTAGTCCAGGGAGGTGTAACCCTCCGCAATCGGCAGGTAGTAATACGAGGAGGAGCCGGTCCTGCGTTCATAGAGCTCCAGGCAGGTGATGGTGAAGTTCACCCCGCTGGTCAGCGAGCCGTTACGTCCGACCATGGTCGCCTTGCCCGGTTCATCCTCGCTGTATGTCGCCACCAGGTTGGAGGCATTGGTCGAATTGACAATTCCATAATCGCTGCCGGTATCCCGATCGACATATCGGTTGGCCAGATAAATCGTTCCGGTAGAGGTCGTATAGAGATCCGCCTGATTTCCGGTCACCCGCAGGTTGCCTCCGGAATAGGTAGCGGCGATATCCACCAGATTGGCATATACCGTATATCCCCATCCGTTGATCTTGAAACTCGAATTGATGGCATTGGGCTTGATCGTGATGTAGAACGTATAGGATGTCCCGCTCGTCTCGGACGACGTACTCGTAACGGCCCATTTGCCCAGCCAGCGTTTGTACAGGTCATTGGTGTTTTCAGGCAGCAACGACGCATCGACCGAGAAGGGAACCGCAGTCACCGACGTTGTGGAGAGAATCGAGCCCTCGGATACGGCGCAACCGAAGACAATCGCCACATATTCGTCGTAGAAGCTCGGATAGTTGAGCGTGTAGGAGCCATCGCCCTGATAAAGCATCTTCTTCGCGAACTCGTTCACGTCGTCGCCCGATCCGATCTGGCTGTTGAGCGCACCGACCAACTCCTGGAGCAGTTTCTTCTCCCGGTAGGTCTCGTACTCGGAGCGCAGCATGGTCCCGATGTAGTAGTATTCGGTGTCGTTCGACGGCTTGACCTCAACGGTCGCGCTCTTGTAGGTCTTCGCCTCCTCGGGAACCGCCACATCGAACGTAATGTCGGAGCGGATCGGCTCCGGAGTCATGATCTTGAAATCGGCACCGTTTGCCTCGACGAAATAGTATTCATCCACAAAGTTGAAATCCTGCGCCGTCACACCGTCGATCGTAATCGGTTCGTAGAAACTAATTCCCGTCTTGGTGTAGATAAACGGGGCGTAGACCGTATTCTGGTCGTCGATCCGGATCGTCAGCCGGCGGTTCGTGCGCACCGTGGAATAGGTCTTGCCGTTCACCACACAGGAATAGGAGTTGAACTCCATGTCCTCGGCACAGTTCTGATAGGTCTCCACTTCGGTGGCCCAGTCGGCATCCGAAGCCATGGGAGTCAGAATGTACGAGTTTCCCGAGATGATACCGCGCAGACGGATCCGCTCCGGCGAGGTCTCCATCACCATGAACTTGTAGTCTCCCTCCATTCCCTTGTAGGTGGAACCCAGGCCGTCGGGATTGCGCGGATGCACGAAATAGTTGATCACCGAGTTCTTCGTATCGAAATTGAGCGTCACGCCCAGGTCCTCGCCGAGCGAATAGAGGCTCGTCTCGGCCGTCGAAGGATCGCTTTCGGTCTCGGACGCAACGGTAACCTGTCCGTCGGTGAATTTGAAGAACACGTTGTAGCCTCCGAACTCCTGCGTTGCCGAAGGGAAATAACGGACATGCCACCCGTTCGGGGCGCTCTCGAGAGCCGCTTTCGCCTCAACCTTGGCCGCCTCGATACGTTCCGAAGCAGTCTTGTCGAACAAGTCCTCTTCGTCGAACAGGCACGAGGTGCACAGCAGGGGAAGCGCCAGAAATGATATGATCGTTGTTCTTTTCATATGCGTTGATCGTTTGTTCTGAAACCATTCAATTAACCGGGTCAGTCGAGCGACTCGAAATCGAGGTAGGGAGCCTCGGAGGCACGACGCAGTACGATATCGCGCAACTCGTTGAGATCGATCGACCAGCTATTCTTCATGTAGTTGTAGACAATCTCGAATTTGGCCTCGATCTTCTCCCGGCCGCTGCTTCCGGCCGTCGTCAGCATCTCCTCCCACTCCTCGGCCGAACGATTGACATAGAGCGAAATCAGCTCGACGAAATCCTCGCTGTCTGCTTTCGAGGCATAGGGCGAAATGAATCCGTCCTTGAGTGCCATCTCATCGGACGTATAGATCTCGAAGCACTGGTCCTGCACATAGTCCGGGCCGGAGATCTCTGCAAAATCGGTCGAATAGGGCTTCGTCTGATTGAGGATGTGTCCGAACTCATGGTGGAGCGTCTTGAAATAGGAGGTCTTCGCATTGACGGCCGTGGGCACCAACCCATCGACGTTGTACAGCGTGATCTTGGCCCCCGCCTCGGCCGTTCCGAGCACCAGCGATCCGTTGGTCTTGTAGGCATACGACCCGACCAGATAGAGGATCTTCGGGAAATAGGCCTTGATGAACTCCGTATCGCCCTTAATCTCGTTGTAAGCCTCCAGACACATGTGGAGCACCAGCTTGGCCATGGCGACGGACTGTTCGTAGCTGGCCGGCGTGAGGTAATAGTCCATGCTCGACTCGATATCCTCGAACCGATACTTGAACAGGATGTTGTATGGCTCCACATAATTGCGCGTGAGCCAACGGTCGAAATCATTCTCTTCGGTAGTTGCCTCCCGGACCACGCTGGTGGAACTCAGCTCATCGTCGTCCGAACAGGCGGAAAAGAAGAACGATACGACGGGGAGCAACAGGATGATCAGATATCTTTTCATATGCATTCGTTTTTAATTTCTCGGGTTGGGGGTCAGACCGGCCGCAATGACGTCGGACGGGAGCTGCAGGGCGCGGCGGGGATCGGGCGTTCCATCCTCGTCACTGATCTGATCGGTAATCTGGAGCACGGTTTCATCGTCCTCGTCGAGCGTATACCGGTAGACCGTTATGCCGAAGCGGCGCGTATCGAACCAGCGCATGCCCTCGTGCAGGAACTGGTAACGGCGCATGAACAACAGAGCCTGGAGCATGCTCTCCTGCGTGCCGCCCTTCTCCAGCGCATTGTACGGAGGAGCGAAGAGTTTCTTCTTCGGATTGAGCGTCTGCGGACTTGTCTCCGAGGTCTTGCCCACGTAGAGTTCCGAATAGTTCGGATAGGTCTCCGTCGCCCACTTCTTGATCGACGCCTCGGTCATGGGCGTGAATCCCGACGAGAAGAGATTGGAGGCATACATGTTCATGTCGGCCAGTGCACTGTCCAGAGCCGAAGGATCCTCCTGCATCTTCATGACATAGGCCTCGGCACGGTTCAGGAGCGCCTCTTCCATACAGAACAGAACGGACACGGCCTTCGAATAACCGGTTCCTGCAACCGGATCCGTATACTGGAACGTATACCAGATACGCGGCAGGATGTACTTCCCGGACGATGCAAGCACCGCATGACCGGCCTTGAAATAGACACTGTTGCCCCAGGGACCGCCATACTTGGGCTGTACGGTTTCATAGGTACCCTGCAGTTTACCGTGTGCATAGCGACCGGCCGTCGTGTACCATCCGAACACCGTTCCGGCGCTCGAAGTAGCCGCCTGAACGAGGAAATTGGCCGAGCTCGACGACTGTACGTATGCCTGATGGCGACTTGTGCCATTCGGAATCGCCGCAATGGCATCGTAATCCCGCAGGAGCGAGGTCGGATTCGAGGTCAGCGCCTCCGTCGCATACTTGATCGCATTGTCCCAGTCCTGGATGAAGAGGTAATAACGCGAAGCAAAGCAGCATGCGGCCTTGTAGTTGAAGTGATACTTCGGCACGGCATAGGAGGTGTCATCGATCAGGGGGATACCCTCCTCGATGTCCTTTCCGATCATTTCGTAGACCTCCTTGAGCGTACCCCGGTCATAGCGGGGGTTGAGGTCGGTTTCGGCATGATCCATATAGGGGATGCCCAGATAGTTGTCGGCCGTAGCCGGATTGTAGGGCATGCAGAAGAGGTTGGCCAGTACAAAGTGCGAGTAGGCCCGGCACAGCAGGGCTTCGCCCTTGCTGGCCTTCAGAGCCGCCGTCGTGGCTCCGCCCATCTCCTCGATGGCCGAAAGGGCCTGATTGGCATTGGCGATGCAACCGTAGTTGGCACTCCAGATGTTTCGCGGAGAGTCGTTACCGGTAGTCACATTCTCCGCCCACTCGTAGACATCCTCGTAGAACTGACTGTAGTTCTTGGTAATGCCCCGATCGCAGACGTTGTCCGATGACAGTTCGGCCACGATCTGATAGCTGCCGGATCCGCTCACGTAGGCCGAGACCAGGATGTTGGCAATCTTCTCTTCCGAATCCAACGTCGTGCGCAGGTCGGGATTCTTGTCGAGGAAATCGCCGCAGGACACCAAAGCCAGGGCGAAGGCCAAACTGCTCAGAAAACAGATGATATTTCGTTTCATATCCTTTCAATTTTAATTACAAACCGATTCGAACCGTCAATGTGAACTGGCGGGGAACAGGAGCTGCGACACCGCCGGTGTTGTAGAACTCCGGGTCCTGACCGTTGAGCTTCTTGTCCGCATAGATCAGGAACAGGTTCGTTGCCTGCAGTTTGAGCGACAGCGACGAAAGTCTCAATTTCGAGATGAGCCGCTTCGGGAAGTCATACGACAGCGAGATCTCCTTCATGCGGATGAAATCGCCCTTGGCGATGCGGGCCGTCGAATAGTTGTAGGCGCTGTAGCCATACTTGAGCGAGGAGTTCTGCTGCAGCTGCCGCTTCGATGCGATTGCCGGGACATTCGTTATCGCCTCGTCACCGGCCACCATCCAGCGGTTCTTGAACTCGCGGGGCATGGCGTCCAGGTCCGAATAGTACCCGTCGAATACGGGGTTGAGCCGGACCACATTGCCGAACGAATAGGTCATGAAGACATTCAGCCGCCATCCCTTGTACTGGAACGTATTGCCGAAGCTTCCGAGATCCGTCGGATCGACCGGTCCCGAGTAGACCAGATTCGTCCGCAGGTTCTTCTCGTCACTGTCCTGGAAGTTGAACGAATCGGAGCTCACCTCGCCCTCGGTATTGACCACCTGCGGCAGACCGGTCTCGCTCAACCCGGCATACTGGAACGAGAAGAGCGAACGGGCCGGATAGCCCTCCATTGTGAATCCGGTTCCCGAAACCAGCGTCATGGCCCGAGTCGAGGTCTCCAGCTTGGTCACCTCGTTGTGGATGTGCGAATAGATGAAGTTGGTCGTCCAGCTGAAGTTCTTCGTCTGGATGTTCTTGGTCGAGAGGCTGATTTCGACACCGTTCGATTTCATCTCGGCCACGTTGCCGTACTTGGAGACCTCACCGCCGATACCCTGCGTCGTCACGATGCCGATCAGGTCGAAATTGTTTCGTTTGTACCAGTCGAAGGCCAGGTTGATCCGGTTGTTCACGAATCCGGCATCAAGACCGAGGTTCAGCTCGTGCTTCTTCTCATAGGTCAGCTGCGCATTCTCGAGACTGGTCACCTCGAGGGCAGGTTCGCCGTCGCCGCTGGTCGGGCGCCACGGAGTCACCGACTCGATGACGGCCAGTGAATTGGTGACATACGACGGACCGCGGTCGGCCGTAAGCGAATAGGATGCCTTGAGCGACAGGTGGGACATTGCCGGACGGATCTTGTCGAAGAAACTCTCCTCATGAACGTTCCACGCACCGGAGATGTTCCACGTCGGAAGCCAGCGAGCCCGGCGGCTTCGGCCCATCTTGTTGGTACCCTCGTAGCGGTAGGTGCCGTTGATCGTATAACGTCCCTTGTAGGAGTACGTTCCGTTGAAGAAGAAGGCCACCTCGCGGTAGAACGTATCGCCGATCGTATAGTAGTTGCTGAGGTTCTCGGTACCCTGCTTGAAGGCCAGATAATCGTAGTAGGGCTCCATGCCGTTGCTGTACTGGAGACCCCAGCCGCGGAACCACGTGTTGTGGCGGTCGATCTTGTTCACCGACATACCGCCGTAGAGGTTCACGATGTGCTTTCCGGCGAAGGTCTTGTTGTAGGTGGCCGAAACGCGGAAATCGTACGACATCATCTCGTTGTCGGTCCGTTCGAAGATACCGCCGCGCGGCAGGACCGAAACCGGTACGGCATAAGGATTGTCCGGATCCGTATACAGATACGGGTTGCTGTCCCGGACGGTCGTCGGCTCGATGGTCCGATAGGCGATCGCCTGGTTCGACGCCTCCGTGATGTTGTGCTCCTGAACGGAGGCCTGATACTTCACGGCACCCAGAACGGCCAGATCCAGACCCGCCACGGGCGACCATTTCAACTCACCCTGGAACTTGGTCTCGACTACCGACAGGTCGATGTAGTTGTTGTCGAGTTCGTGCAGGATGTTGAACGGGGCGTAATTGCGCGTATAGAACTCCTTGGGATCGAGCGTGCGCGACGTGTTGAGCGCATAGGAGTAGGGGTTGATGTCGAATTCGCGCTTGACCTCGCCCGTCACGTAGTTGGTCGCCGAAGAGAGGGTTCCGGGAGCCTTCTGCTTGCGGTAGGATCCGTTCGAGATCAGGTTCAGCGACAGGTTCTTGAAGATATTGAACGTCGCATTGATGTTCGCCGTATAGCGCTCCACCTTGCTGGTTTTCGTCCATCCGGGATCCATCATGGCGCTCAGCGATGCATAGTACGAGGATTTCTCCGTACCCGAGGTAAGGCTGACCGAATGGGTATGCATGACGTTGTTGTTGAACAGCTCCTTGAACCAGTTGGTATTCCGGTACTCGGCAGCCCGCAGATAGCCGGCGCGGCTGGCATCGTCGTTGCCCAGCTGTCCGGCAGCGATCATCTGGTACATGCGCCCGAACACGCCGCTCTCCGAGTCGGTGATCGTCTCGGCTAGGTTGAGCCAGCCCTTCTTCTGCATGTCCATGTAGACAGACATCTGGTCCTGCGAGTTCATGATGTTGAAATCCCGGTAGGAGGGAATCATGCGGTAGGTGAATTCACCCGTATAATTGATGGAGCTCACGCCGGCACGGCCCCGCTTGGTCGTGATGACGATCACACCGGCCATGGCTCGTGCTCCGTATATCGAGGTTGCCGATCCGTCCTTGAGGATGTTGAAACTTTCGATGTCTTCCGCGTTGAGTCCGGCAATGGCCGAAGCGATCAGCGTCGTGGCATCACCCGACGAGAGGGCATCGGCATCGATATCGACGATATCCTCCATGATGACACCGTCCACGACCCACAACGGCTTGGAGCTGCCGTAGATCGACGTGGCTCCGCGGACACGGATCTTGGGGGCGGTACCGAACGTACCGGAGACGTTCTGCACCGACACTCCGGCCGAACGTCCCTCCAGACCGCGGCTGATGTCGGCCATACCGGCCAGTTTCACGTCGTCGGCGACCAGCTGGTCGGCGGCACCCGTAAACAGACGCTTGTCCATCTGCGTCATACCCGTTACCACGACCGCCTCGACATTCTGCGCATCGGGTTCAAGCTGCACCCGAATATTAGCTGCGACATCGACATCCTGGGTCTTGTAACCCACATAAGAGATCTGGAGTTTTCCCGTCTGGGGCACTCCCGAAAGCTCGAACTCTCCTTTGACACTGGTGGAAGTACCAATTGTCGGGCGATCCTTGACAACTACGGTAGCACCGACAATCGGTGTTCCGGTCTCATCGATGACCAGACCCTTGACCGTCTGCGTTTGGGCCGAGGCCGTCATCAAACAAAAAACCGCCAGTAACGATAAGAGTAAATTCTTTACCATAGGCAGGAATTTAAAGGGTTAAAAAATAAGGGAACAGGGTAAAAAGTTCAAGAACCTCCCTTTTTCAAGAGGTAGCGGATCCCCGAAAACAAAATGAAACAGGCTCCCGGCCGGGATCTATTCCGTCCATGTTTCTCTTCTCCGCCGAATCATTACGGCTTCTTTCATGCACATTTCGCGGCATAAAAGGGAAGAAGAGAAAACCAGCGTCAGCAACTCAGAGCTGACACGGATCCTGTCTCCGGATTCAAAGGAAGAATCGACGGCTCCGAGGGCAAAGCCGCAGGAACGCATGCCTGGCATCGAGATGCAAGCATGTGACACAGAATGGGATTCCGAAGAGATAAAGGAGGGCGAAAGAGAATCGAATCGCCGCTCATGCGCCCGCGACCGGCCATCAACCGATCCGGCAAGGGGGGGGGGGGATTTTTTAGATGCTTTTTTCACACAGGGAAGAGCCGTGGCCGGCACGCGGTAGGATGGATGATGGAGGAGTCCGATCATCGGCATCACAGCATGAAAACCATAGTCTCTTACCATAAAAAGCTGAATGGACATGGATCCCTGGAGGATCCGTCATAACACAAAGTTAAAAAAATAATTTCCACAAAAACAAATTTTTTAGGTCCAAAAATAGTACAATATGAACTTTTTTGTCCAATACGGGCCCGCAGAAGAGATGTACACCTTGACTTTGAAACGTATGTCCCCGGCTGTTTCGAATCTTCTGCTACAAGGACAAAGGCCTCCTGCCCCTGTCCGCAACAGGGGTCAATCCCCTTTCCGAAGGGAAAAAGCGAAAGTAGATTCCAGCTTCTCCGTAAATTTTCTATTTTTGTGTAGACAAAACCAAATCCAATCGACAGAGACCGACCAACCCATGAAACTCTATTTCGACATCGAATACCATACCCGCTGGGGCGAACAACTCGTCCTGCTGCTCGGGAAACGGAAAATCGCCATGCGGTACACCGACGACGGCATCTGGCACGCCAGTGTCGAGCTGCGCTCCGGAGCAGAGCGGCTCGAATACCGCTATGTGGTCGAACGCGACAATGCGCAGGTCCGTACCGAATGGTATCCCCATACGCTCCGCCCCGCGGAGTTCTCCGACTGCAGGGCGCTGCGGATCCACGACCGCTGGCAGGATATCGGTTCCGACGCACCGTTCCGCACGGTGGCCTACACCCGCGGCATCTTCGCTCGCCGGGCAGCATGGCCGGCCGCAAAGCGCCGCAGGGAAGACAAAACCGCCGCACAGGCGACCTTCCGGATGACCGTTCCGGCACTGTGGCCCGACGAAACGCTGGCCATCGCCTCCGACCGCCTCGACAACTGGCAGCGGATCGTCCCGTTCAACGACACCCGCTTTCCCGAATGGGAACTCGGCCTGGCCCTCCCGAAGGGGAGCGAATACAAGTTCCTGATCGCCGACCGTACAACCCTCACCCCCATTCTGTGGGAAGAGGGTGCCAACCGCATCTGGAACGGCGTCGCCCCGGACGGCGAACGGCTGATCGAGGCCTCCCTGCAACCCCGCATTCCGGAGCGGCACTGGCGCAGTGCCGGTACGGCCATCCCCGTCTTCTCGCTCCGTTCGGAGCAGAGTTTCGGAGTCGGCGAATTCCTCGACCTGAAGTTGTTCGTAGACTGGGCCGTTGCCACGCAGCAGCGCGTGATCCAGCTCCTACCGATCAACGACACCACAATGACCCACACCTGGGAGGACTCCTACCCCTACAACGCCAACTCGACCTTCGCGCTGCACCCGCAGTTCATCCGGCTGACCGAGGCCGGCGTCGAGGAGGATGACGCATACCGCAGCCTGCGCAGCGAACTCAACGCACTTCCCGAAGTGGACTACGAACGGGTAAACGGCGCCAAGATGCGGCTGCTGCGCGAAGCCTTCGCCCGCCACGGGGCACGCACGACGGCCCGCCGCGACTACCGGGAGTTCCTCGAGGCCAACCGCGAATGGCTGCTGCCCTATGCGGCATTCTGCTCGCTGCGCGACGAATACGGCACCGCCGACTTCTCACGCTGGGGCGACTACGCACACTTCGACCGCACGAAAGTGGAGGCCTACTGCCGGAAGCGGCGCAGCGATATTGCCTTCCACTGCTACATTCAGTACCACCTGCACCTCCAGCTCACGGAGGCCGTGCGTTACGCCCACGCCCGCGGGGTCATCCTCAAGGGAGACCTGCCGATCGGCATCAGCCGCACGAGCGCCGACGCCTGGCAGTTCCCGCGCCTCTTCCACATGGATTCGCAGGCCGGAGCCCCGCCCGATGCCTTCTCGGCCGCCGGCCAGAACTGGGGATTCCCGACCTACGACTGGGAACGCATGTTGCGGGACGACTGCGCCTGGTGGCGGGCCCGCCTGCGCAAGATGTCGGAGTATTTCGATGCCTACCGCATCGACCACATCCTCGGCTTCTTCCGTATCTGGGAGATCCCCGTCGATGCCGTCCACGGACTGTTGGGACACTTCAACCCCGCCATGCCCTACCCGGCCGAAGAGTTGCGCAGCATGGGATTCGACCTCGCGGAGGGTCGTTACACGACTCCGCCGACCGACGGGTGGATCCTCGAGCGCCTGTTCGGCGAACTGGCCGGCGAGGTTCGCACCAAATACCTCCGCAACGGGCATCTGCTGCCGGTCTGCGCCACACAGCGCAGGGTGCTGCAACTCTTCCCGGGCGACGACGAGCGGTCGAAGCGTCTGCGCGACGGATTCCTGGCTCTGCTCGACGACGTACTCTTCGTCGAGGACCCCTACCGCAAGAGACACTACCACCCCCGCATCGCAGCCCAATCGACCTTCTCTTTCCAGCTGCTCTCCCCCCAACAGCAGGAGGCCTTCAACCGCCTGCACGACGACTTCTTCTACCACCGCCACGACCGGTTCTGGCAGGAGTCGGCCCTACGCAAGCTGCCGATGCTGCTCCGAGCCACCGACATGCTCGCCTGCGGCGAGGACCTCGGCATGATCCCCGACTGCGTCCCCGAGACGATGCGGGCGCTGAAGATCCTCTCGCTCGAGATCCAGCGCATGCCCAAATCACTCTCCGAGACGTTCGCCGATCCGGCGCACTACCCCTACCTGAGCGTCTGCACCACCTCGACCCACGACATGAACCCGCTGCGGGCCTGGTGGGAGGAGGACCGCAGCGTCACGAACCGTTTCTACCACGAGGTGCTGCACGGCGAGGGCGACACGCCGTGGTTCTGCGAACCGTGGATCTGCCGCCGCATCATCGGCATGCACCTCTCGTCGCCGGCGATGTTCACGATCCTGCCCCTGCAGGACTGGCTGTCGATGGACGGAGGGCTGCGCCTGCAGATGCCCGACTGGGAGCGCATCAACATCCCGGCCATCCCGCGCTACTATTGGCGCTACCGCATGCACCTGACCCTGGAGCGGCTGCTCGCCGAGGAGGACTTCAACACCACGATGCGCGACATGATCGCCATGAGCCGGCGCCGCTGAGCCCGCCCGGCAGAACAAACCAAACGAGCAGCACATTGATTTTCAATGATACATACAACAACTAACATGCTCTCCTGTGCAGCACAACCGGCATTCGACCCCGCCTCGATAGCCGACGCATCGGGTGAGGTCGCACGGATCGAACCCCTCTCGTGGTGGACGCAGATGCAGACGCCCCTGCAGCTGCTCGTCGCCGGAGAACGGATCTCCGACTACGGAGTCCGCATCGAAGGGGGACGGGGCGTGAAGGTCACGGCGACCCACAAGGCCGACAGCCCCAACTACCTCTTCGTCGATGTCGCCATCGATGCCGCGGCCGCACCGGGCACCTACTACCTCATCTTCTCGAAGGAGGGGCGGGAGTTCAAAATACCCTACGAAATCGCGGCACGCCGCGAGGGTTCGGCACAGCGCCGGAGCTTCACGACCTCGGACATGATCTACCTCCTCATGCCCGACCGCTTCGCCAACGGCAATCCCGACAACGACTCCACCCCTGACACGCACGAGAAGGCCGACCGCGAAGCCTTCTTCGGCCGCCACGGCGGCGATATCCAGGGTATCCGCGACCACCTGGACTACATTGCCGACCTCGGGGCAACGGTCATCTGGCCCACGCCCCTGCTGCTCGACGACGAGCCCGAAGGATCGTACCACGGCTACGCCTGCGCCGACTACTACCGCATCGACCCCCGCTTCGGATCGAACGAGGAGTACCGCGACCTGGTTGCCGAGGCCCATGAAAAGGGGCTGAAGGTGATCATGGACGTGGTGACCAACCACTGCGGCACGGCCCACTGGTGGATGCGCGACCTGCCCTTCGAGAACTGGATCCACCAGTTCCCCGAGTACACGGGCACAAACGTCTGCTTCTCGACGAACATGGATCCCAATGCCTCGAAATACGACCTCAACCTGCAGGAGAGCGGATGGTTCGTCCCCTCGATGCCCGACATGAACCTCGACAATCCCTATGTGCTGCGCTACTTCCAGCAGTGGGCCGTCTGGTGGACCGAATACGCCGACCTGGACGGATTCCGCGTCGATACCTACCCCTACAACGAGAAGGGTCCGATGAGCGAGTGGTGCGCCTCGGTACGCCGCGAGTACCCGGCGCTGAACATCGTGGGCGAGTGCTGGACATCGTCGATTCCGCAGCTGGCCTACTGGCAGTCAGGCAACGCGAACAAGGACGGATTCGACTCGCACCTCCCCTCGATCATGGACTTTCCGCTGCAGGAGGCCATCTGCCGCGCGGTGCCGACCGACTCGCTCCGCTGGGGCGAGGGCATGACCCGCATCTACGACTGTCTCTCGCACGACTTCGTCTACCACGACCTCTCGAAAATGATGATCTTCGCCGGCAACCACGACACGGACCGCATCGGCGACGTGGTGCGCAAGAACCCCGAGCGGCTGAAACTCGTCATGACGATGCTCGCCACCATGCGCGGCATCCCGCAGATCTTCGCCGGCGACGAGATGATGTTCACCTCGAAGGACCTCTCGCAGGGACACGGCGGACTGCGCGTCGATTTCCCGGGCGGCTGGACCGGCGATGCGAAGAATCTCTTCACGGCCGAAGGGCGCACGGGGCTCGAAAAGGAGCTCTTCGACTACACGCAGCGGCTCTTCCAGTGGCGCAGGGGCAAATCCGTGATCCACAACGGCCGCACGATGCACTTCCTCTCGCGCGACAACACCTACGCCTACTTCCGCTATGACGATACCGACGCGGTGTTCGTCTTCATCAACAACTCACGCGGGAAAAAGCAGGTGCCTTGGTCGCACTATGCCGAGATCGCCGAAGGGCTGCACGACGGGCGCAACGTCCTCACGGGCGAGGCCGCCACGGTGGACGATAACACCGTCGTCGGAGCACGCAAGGCGCTCGTCATCGAATTCAAACGCTGAAAAAGAAAAGATCCCCGGATCCGTTTCCGGACAGGTTCGGCAAAAACGGTCCAAGGTTCTGTCACAAAAAAGGCAACCCCCGCCGGGGCTGCCTTTTCTTTTCAAGCCCGGACCGGGCTTCGTTTTCTGCGATGCGATCAGTCGAAATCGGGCAGCGTCACGGGGAAGAGGTCGTTCGGACGGTGTTCCCGGCGGATGATCTCCTTCATCGCACGTACCACGTCAGGATGCTCGGCCGCCACGTCGTGGTCCTCGTGCAGGTCGGTGGCCAGGTCGTAGAGATGGGGTACGCCCCGCTTGACCACCAGTTTCCAGTCACCCATGCGGACGCCGATCTGGTCCGTCTCGTGGAACTCCCAGTAGAGGAAGTCGTGCTTCTGCTGCCGCTCGTCGTCACCCAGCAGGGTCGGAGCGAAGGAGATGCCGTCGAAACAGTCGCCCTCGACCTCCGAATTGAGGTACTTTTTGGGGAAGCGCTTGTCGCCGATCAGTTCGCAGAAGGTCGGCATCACGTCGTAGAAGGCCAGCTGGTGGTCGTTCACCGCACCGGCCTCGACGTGTCCGGGCCACCGCACGATGAACGGAATGCGGATGCCGCCCTCGTAGCACTGGCGCTTGAGCCCGCGCAGCTTGCCGTCACGCCCGAAGAACTCGGGATCGGCACCGCCCTCCTCATGAGGGCCGTTGTCGCTGCTGAAGATCACGATCGTGTTCTCGTCGAGCCCCTTCTCCTTGAGTTTGGCAAGAATCTCGCCCACATAGCCGTCCAGGCGCGTGATCATGCCCGCGAACTGCGCATGGGTGTGCTCCACGGGATTGTAGCGCGACCCTTCGCTGCCGCCCCACGTCTTGTCCACGAAGAACTGCTTCTCGTAGTGCTTCAGGATCTCGTCGTCGGGCTGCGCCAGCTCGGCGTGCGGCAGCGTATAGGTGAAGAAACCGTAGAAGGGCTGTTTGCCGTCCTGCCGGTCGAGCCACGCCAGGGCCTCCTGATGGATCAGGTCGGCCGAGTACTGCGGGCGCTTGCGGTAGTCGTCGCCGTACATCGGGTATTTGATGTTCTCCTCCAAAACGATCCGGATAACCTCCGTATCGCCGGCCGAACGGCTGTAGCGGTTCATGAAGTTGGGATAATAGAGGTGGGCCTGGAACTGGCAGATGTAGCCGTAGTACTCGTCGATGCCGCGCTTGTCGGGTGTGGAGACCGAACCCTCGTAACCGCCGGCCCACTTGCCGAACATGCCGGTCGTGTAGCCGTTGCCCTTCATAATCTCCGGAAGGATGATGTGGTCAGGGTCATAGGGCTCCTGTCCCGTGACGGCATACTCCCTGTTCTGCCCGTACATCACCTCGCCGCTCCAATACTCGCGGTTGCCGCGGACATGCCCGTGGCCCGAGTGCTGCCCGGTCATCAGCGACGCCCGCGAGGGGGCACTCACCGGACTTCCGGCATAGGCCTGCGTGAAGAGCATCCCCTCGCGGGCCATCCGGTCGAGGTTGGGCGTCTGGATGTACTTCTGCCCGTAACATCCCAGATCGCCGTATCCCATGTCGTCGCACAGGATGAAAATGATATTCGGCTTTGCATTTTTTTCCGCCGCACCGGCATTCGCCACGAATCCCGTGGAGATCAGTCCGGTGCACAACAACATCTTGTCTGCACCTTTCATCTTTTCTCGGTATTAGATATTGAAAATTTTTCCCAACACACCATTCGTCCCGATTTAATTTACGATTATCGCGATTTTTTTTGAATTTTCCAAAAAACACAGTCCAAAAGGTAGGGCGAAATTCAAAAAAAACTCCAGACCGAGGTTCCTCTCGAAACAGATTCCGTCTCTCAGAGGAGCCATTTTGCGCACCGCTGCAGCCCCCTTTCGCACATGATACGGACCGTTTCGGATATCCGTATCGCACATGATACCCATTTTCCCTCGTTTTATCTCCATTTTTGCGCCCGTACAAGCTGAGGAACAGGATGGTGAGCGAGAGTCGTACGTTATTCCCTTCCCGAATCCGGGGCTTTGACCAACGGGAACTATTCCACAAAACAGATATGATGAAGAAACTTTTTGCAACGATGCTGCTGACAGGATTCTGCTGGCTGGGGGCATCGGCACAGCAGGTTGCCGTGAAAACCAACCTGCTTTATTGGGCTGCAACGACACCGAACATAGGGATCGACATCGCCGTCGGCAAGCACTCGACCATCGGCATGACGGCCAACTACAACCCGTGGACTCTGGGCACGGACAACAAGATCCAGCACTGGTTCCTCCGACCCGAATACCGCTACTGGGTCACCGAAAAATACACGCGGCTCTACTTCGGCGTGCATGCCATCGGCGGCGAGTTCGAGGTCGGCGGATTCAAGCTTCCGTTTATCGGCAACCGCATCCTCACCGGGCTGCCCACACATTATTATAAAGGGTCGTTCGTCGGGGCAGGCATCAGCATCGGCTACCAGTTCTACGTCAGCCCCCACTGGAACATCGAGCTCTCGGCCGGTGCCGGACTGGCCCGTCTGAGCTACCATGCCGAACCCGTAAACGGGCCGAAGGCCGCCTCCTACACGAACCGCAAACGGATCCTGCCGATTCCCACGGAACTCGGCGTCTCGTTCGTCTACCTGTTCAACTCCAAGAAATAAAACCGAACCACGCGATGAAAAGATACTGCATTCTGATCCTGTTTCTTCTGACCGCAGCATCGCTGCGCGCACAGATCGTCGGCGACGTGGCCGTAACACGCAAGGTGCTGGCCGAACGCAACGGCGAGCTGCACCTGGTGCTCGAGGTCTCCGTATCACGCAACGCCGTGACCCGCTCGCAGAGCTGGGCGATCCTTCCCGAACTGAGCACCCCCGACCGCCGCTCGGTGAAGCTCTTCCCGCATATCCTCATCAACGGCCGCTACCAGCAGCACATGATGGAGCGCCGCCGCCGTCTCTCGGGCGCCTACTGGGCCGAGCGGCAGCCCTACCTGACCATCAATGCCGACGGGAAGACCGACCGCACGTTCCGCTACGAGATGAAGGTTCCCTACGAAAGCTGGATGGCCGACGCGACGCTCGTCCTGCGGCAGGTGCAGACCTCGCCCGGCGGCAAACGGCGCGTCTTCACGGTCGATGTGAACGGCGCAGTGGATACGCAGCACGAATAAACCCTACCCGACCCAGATGAGAAAACGTGAATGGATGGAATATGCGGCTGCGGTCCTTCTGACCGGAGCCCTGCTCTCCGGCTGCGGCAACATCCGCAAGCTGAGCAAGAGCGACCCCGAGGCAGAGGTGCATCTCCCTGCCCGGACCAAACGGGAGAGGGCCTACCGCGCGGCGGACACGATCCGTCCGCCGCGGATCATCACCTTCCGCAAGCAGGACGGGACCGAACTCTTCCTGACCCCCGTAGCCCTCGATTCGGCCTCGGGCGAAAAGATCATGTCGGTGAACATCGATGAAGTGGTCATCTCGGCAGCGAATCGCCGCAACCTCGTCGAGCGCAACGGCAAGATCAACGTCGAGTTCATCGTCACCGTCCCGCAGGAGCTGCAGGACCGGAGCTGGCAGCTGGTCATCGGGCCGCAGCTGCTCAAGGGAGGCGACACACTCTCCTTCGACCCGCTGGTATACAGCGGCGAGCGCTACCGCGCCATGCAGCAGCGCGAATACGGCCGCTATGACGACTACCTTGCCCGGATCGTGGACAGCGCCGACTACTTCGACCGCTTCGCCGACAAGGGGGCCTATCGCCGCTACATGAACGGCGTGGCGGCCGAACGGGCGGAATATGCCGATGCGGCGGAGCGGCTCGGAAGCCTCGCACCCGACGAGGCGATGTTCGACCCGAAGGTGGGATGGGCCACCGAGGGGGAGAGCCGACGCCGCTACAAACGGCTGCGCCGGTATGTCTACGCCACCGACCGGATCGTACAGGCCAACACGATCTACACGTCCGACCCGAACGACAAGTTCGACCACCTGAACGACTACTTCGCCCCGCGCTACCGCTACGAAGGGATCGACGTGCTGCCCGGGGGCGAGATCTTCACCCGCATCGAGGGCGACTACGCCGCAGCGGGCGACCGCGAGCGGGAGGCCTACATCCGCTCGCTGAGCAAACAGCCCGCGAAGGTCTACGCCGAAGTATACACGGCCGGCGAACGGAAGCTGCGCGACCTGGCGGCCGACCGCCTCGCCTACACGGGACGCCGGCGTCCCGCCATCGAGGGGCTGCTGGAGCAGACGAGCGACAGCACGATGCTCGCCAACTACCGCTCGCGCAAGGAGGCGGCGAACGACCGTCTGGCCGAATTGAACGACCTCGATACGGCCGCCGTACGGCAAAGCGTGCTGCGTCAGGGGGCGATTGCCCGCAACCGGCGGCTGGAAGAGGGCAAGCCCGAGGCTTTCGGGCGGATGGTCCGCCACCCCTACCTGCCCAACGCCCGGCTCGACACGGTGGTCGTCCGCCCCGACGGAAAGATCGACTATTATTACTCGCAGCCGGTGCAGGCCGACGAGAACACCGCCAAGCTGCGTCTCTACCTGACCGGCGAGGTCGAGGACCGCAGCGGACGCACCTACCGACTCACCCGGTCGGATACGCTGACCTACGACGTAGCCTCGATGACCTCGTTCCTCGACGAGCGGACCCGCTACATGCAGCGGATCGTGCTGCGAGATGCCGAGGCCAACGCCCGCTTCTTCTTCACCTTCCCCGTCGGCAAGGCCCGGCTGGTCGATACGCTGACGGAGAACCGGCGACAGATTGCGGCCGTGCGCTCGCTGACCCGCGGGCTGATGACCGACCCGGTCTACATCATCGACAGCATCACGCTCCGCGCAACGGCATCGCCCGAAGGCACCTGGGTGCTCAACGACCGTCTGGCCCGCGACCGCGCCGAGGCCCTGCGGCAGGTGCTCGTATCGGAGTTCCGCACACTCTATGACTCGCTCCGCGTTGCGGGCAGCTACACGCTCGACGACGAGGGCCGTCAGGTGCTGGCCGACAGCGACGACCGGCTGCCCGACCTGCCGAACCTGCTCCGCACGACGTGGCTGGCCGAAGACTGGGACGAACTCTACCGTCTGGTGGAGGCCGACACGCTGCTCACGCACAGGGAAGAGATTCTGGAGATGATCCGCTGGGAGGGCAACCCCGACACCCGTGAATGGCGCATCCGGCTGAAGTATCCCAAGGAGTATGCCCGCATGCGCAACGTGATCTACCCGCAGATGCGTGCCGTGGACTTTCGCTTCAACCTCCACCGCCGGGGCATGAAGCAGGACACGGTATACACCACCGAGGTCGATTCGAACTACATGCACGCCGTGGATCTGCTCCGCAAGCGCCGCTACGAGGAGGCTCTGGAGATCCTGCGCCCCTACGAGGACCGCAACACCGCGCTGGCCTACATGTCGCTCGGCTACGATGCCGCGGCCTACCGGATCCTGCGCGCCGAGCCCGAGGCCGGATCGACGGCCGACCTGCAGTACATGCTCGCGATCCTGGCAGCCCGTCTGGGCGACGAGGAGCAGGCCGTCAAGTACTTCCTGCGTGCGGTCGAGCTGCGCGAGAACCTCAAGTTCCGCGGCAACCTCGATCCCGAGATCTCCCGCCTGATCCGTCACTACGGACTCTTCCGCGAAGACTTCGAATAAGACGTAAGAAATGTCTTCCGTCTGAAACGAATCGCCCCTGCCGCCAGGATGCGGCAGGGGCGATTTTCATTCGGGAGCATTCGGGGCAGGAGACGGGGAAAACCGTCGGTCACAGGCCGGCAGGTCCCGCAGCATCGGGCCGCTTCATCCGCAGCAACCGCCGGTAGACGAAGGCAAAAGCCGGAATGAGGAAGAGGTCGGCGAAGATCCACGCCGTCGAATCGCCAAAGCAGACGGCGATATAGCCGAAGGCCGGTACGGCGAGGAGGCTGACCAGAATCCGGGCAATCATCTCCGAGACGCCCGAAAGCATGGCCAGATTGGTATAACCCACCCCCTGGATCGTATAACGCAGGATGCAGAGCAGCCCCAGCACGGGGAAGAACGAGACCGATACATGGAGGAAGAGCGCCGTGTCGTTCAGGATCTCGGTCTCGGAGGCATCGACGAAGAGCCGGGCGATGGTCCGCGAAGCGGTCATCAGCACCGCGAAGGTGAAGACCCAGTAGACCATCATCAACAGCGAGCTGGCCCGCACGCCCTGCCAGACGCGCTCGGGACGACCCGCACCGTAGTTCTGGCCGCTGTAGGTGGCCATGGCGATGCCGAGGCTCTCGAGCGGACACATGAAGAACATCTTGATGCGCATGGCTGCCGTAAAGGCCGCCACGCAGGCCGTACCCAAAGCGTTATTGGCGCTCTGCAGCATGATGCTGCCGATCGCCGTAATGGAGAACTGCAGGCCCATCGGCACCCCGATGCCGAGCAGTTGTCGCGCCAGACGCCCGTTGAAGCGCCGCTCGCCGGGCTGCGCCCGGAGAATCTCGAAGCGGCTCATCATGTAGCGGTAGCAGAGCCACGCCGAAAGTCCCTGCGAGACGACCGTAGCGATGCCGGCTCCGGCCACGCCCCACTTCAGCACCAGGATGCAGAAGAGGTCGAGTATGATGTTGAGCACCGTCGAGAAGAGCAGGAACCAGAAAGGTGTCCGGCTGTCACCCAAAGCCCGGATGATGCAGGCCAGCAGGTTGTAGAAGAAGGTACACGGAACGCCAATGAAGGTAATCAGCAGGTAGGCATAGGCCCCGGGGAAGATGTTGTCGGGAGTCCGCATGATCCGCAGGATATCGCCGCACAGCAGGCTCGTAACCAGAGCAATGGCCACCGACATCACCGCAGAGAGTTTCAGGCTGACGAAGACCAGACGCCGCATGGTCACATAGTCTCGGGCGCCGAACTTCTGGGCCACGGGAATGCCGAATCCGCCGCAGCAACCGTTGCAGAAGCCCAGGATCAGGAAGACGACCGAAGTGCTGGCTCCGACCGAGGCCAGGGCATTGATTCCCAGGAAGCGGCCCACGATCACGGCATCGACCAGCGAGTAGGTCTGCTGCAGCAGGTTGCCCAGCAGCAGCGGCAGGGTGAAGTTCAGAATCAACGTCAGCGGACGCCCCGCCGTGAGTTCCTTTGTCGTAGTCGCCATAATATCCGATCCTCGATAACGGCGCAAAGATAACGGATATTCGCCCTCATTGGAGCGCTCCCGGGTCATTTTGTCGCCAGGCCCCGGCCGGAGCGGCATGCCGGGTTGGCACACGAATTGCGCTGACGAAGGCAAAATCCGTTTGCTATGGACCGAATCAACGTATTGCTTGAAAATTCGAAGCGGGCCGTCCGCTACTGGTGGCTGCTCGCCGTCGTCGGGGTCGCCCTGCTGGCCGCCGGCATCCTGATCTTCGCCTACCCGAACCGGGGCTATCTGGCACTGGCCACCCTGTTCGGATGGCTGATGTTCCTCTCGGGCATGCTCGAGGCCGCACTCTCGGCCATGAACCGCCACTTCGTCACCGGCCGCGGCTGGATGGCCGTCGGCGGGCTGATCGAGATCATCCTGGGACTCATCCTGATCTTCAATGTCTCGCTCTCGGAGATCACTCTCCCGATCGTACTGGGTTTCTGGCTGCTGATGCGCGCCTTCGCGACCATCGGGCTGGGTGGCGACATGAACGCGCTGGAGATCCCGGGGGCCGGATGGACCGTCTTCACCGGCATCCTCCTGCTGCTCTGTGCGGTATGGATCCTGCTCCAACCGCTTGTGTTCGGCCGGACGGCCGTGCTGGTATGGGTCTCGATCTCGCTGCTCTTCGCCGGCACGGGAGCCTGCTCGCTGGCCTTCCAGCTGCGCTGCTCCCACCCGAACGACGGGGGACGGGAGCACTGACCCCCGCGCCCTGCCCCAAGGTTGAAAACATGCGAAGCGGCGGCCGGTAATCCGGCCGCCGCTTCGCGTACACCCTGCCGTCCGAAGCCGGCGCCCAACAATGAAGGGGACCTCACGGCCCCCTTCTCCCATCAAAAATTAACCCTTAAAAATTATCCCCTTTTCGGAAAACTTCCGAGAGGTAATGATGCAAATAACACAAATCCGCATCACCCTGTATTACCTCCCGCATGATCAAGTCTTCGTCCTCGGAGATGCCGTTGTTTGAAACATCGTTCTTGTCCATGTCCTCCATAGGCACTTCGTTTTAACTGCTGCAACTATAAAACGCATGGCAGGGAGGAATATTGTGCGAAGATCAGCTTAAAATCAGATTTTTTTCCTTGATCATCCGGCGCAGGTTGATCAGCGCATAGCGCATGCGCCCGAGCGCCGTATTGATGCTCACATCGGTCTGTTCGGCAATATCCTTGAAACTCAGCCCCGAGAAGTAACGCAACATCACCACTTCGCGCTGCTCGGCCGGAAGATGATCGACCAGAGCGCGGACGTCGCGCTCGATCTGGTCGCTGACCATCGAGTCCTCGACCGTACGCTCGGCGAAACGCAGCGTGCCGAGCATGTCGTATCCGGCATCCGATTCGGAGACCGACTTGTCCTGCCGCATGGCACGGAAGTGGTCGATCACCTGGTTGTGGGCGATGCGCAGAATCCACGACAGAAACTTGCCGTTATCCGTATAACGGCCTTCGTCGATCACCCGAACGGCCTTGATGAAGGTCTCCTGAAAGATATCATCGGCGACATCGCGGTCCTTGACCATCATGCCGATGTAATCGCGTACGCGGCGACTGTGACGTTCGATCAAAGTGGATATGGCGCTCCGGTCCCCCGAAAGGTAGTGATTAAGCAATACTTGGTCACTTAATACTTGCACGTTCATACTCTTTTCCCCCTAATAGTTACTAAGAGTAGAATTCTGTTCCGATAGGCAATCCCTGTTTTTTAAATTTAATCGTGTCGCTCGTGTATTGAACTCATCCGGAGCAGTTCGTACCGTTTCCGGATATTTCACGTTCGCAAGATAAACACTTTTTCCGAAAAATCCAAATTTTTCTACTCCCCCCCCGGTTCAGCGACCGGCATCCGTGCGTCATACAAAAATCGCGCCGCGAAGAGGGTCCGGACGGGTTATTTCTCAGGCTCGACGTGGATGGCGATCATCGTTCCCCGGCCGAAGCGATCGCGGAGCCGGCGTTCGATATCGACCGTATGGTCGTGCGACTCCCTGACGGTCATCTCCCCATCGACCCGAATGTGCACCTCGATGGCGATCGAGGCCCCGATGCGGCGCGTGCGGAGGTTGTGGGGCTCCTTGACGGCCGGATCGGCGGAGACGATGCGCAGGATCTCCTCCTCGGTTTCGGCGGGAAGCGACTGTTCGAGCAGCTCGCCGAGCCCCGAACGGATCAGGTCGAGGGCGATCTTGAAGATGAAGACGGCGACGACGAGCGCCGCAATCGGGTCGGCGATACGCCACTTCTCGCCGAGAAAGAAGGCACAGCCGATGCCGACCAGCGTCCCGAGCGACGAGAGCGCATCGCTGCGGTGGTGCCAGGCGTTGGCCACAACGCTGGGGCTGTCGATCGCACGTCCGACACGGACCGTATAGCGGTAGAGAATCTCCTTGGCCACGATCGAAAGCACGGCGGCGATGAGCGCCACACCGCCCGGACGGGGCAGCACCCCGCCTTCGATGACCGTGCGGATGGAGCGCATGCTCGACAGGAGGATGCCGACACCCACGGCAACCAGCGCCAGGCTGATGATGATCGTGGCGAGCGTCTCGTATTTCCCGTGTCCGTAGTCGTGCCCGTCGTCCTTGGGTTTGGCCGAGATCCGGGCAAAGGCAATCACCACGACGTCGGTGGCCATGTCCGAGAATGAGTGTACGGCATCGGCCGTCATGGCGGCACTGCGGCCGAGGACGCCCGCAGCCAGTTTGAAACACGAGAGCGCGAGGTTCACGACAAAGCCGATGAAGGTCACGCGATAGATTTTCCGTTTCCGGATTTCAGCTTCGTTGTCCATGGCATTCGGAGAATAACGGCGATAAAGGTACGAAAAAAAGCGTTCGTCGCATCGATTTTTTTACCTGTCCCCCATTTTGCCGCCTGCAGCGGATCGGCCGGGGACAAAAAATGCCGGGACGGACGGATGCGGCGTCCGAAAGCCGCTCCGTCCGTCCCGACCCTGTGTCGGAGCCGGGCCGATCAATAGCTGCGGGCGAAGAGCACGCGGCGGTGCGACGGCTTGCCGGAGTAGATGCAGACGCCCTCCTCGTCGGGTGCGTCGATCGGAATGCAGCGGATCGTGGCCTTCGTGGCATCCTTGATCGCCACCTCGGTCTCGACCGTGCCGTCCCAGTGTGCCGAAATGAAGCCGCCCTTCGTCTCGAGCACCTCCTTGAACTCCTCCCACGTATCAACCCGCGTAATCATCGAGTCGCGGTAGGCAAGTGCCTTGCGGTAGATGTTTTCCTGAATCTCGGTCATCAGGCCCTCGATCCGGTCCGCAAGACCCTCCTGCGGGACGGTCTCCTTCTCGAGCGTGTCGCGGCGCACCAGCTCGATCGTGCCGTTCTCCAGGTCACGCGGCCCCATGGCCAGACGCACCGGAACGCCCTTGAGCTCGTACTCGGCGAACTTGAAGCCCGAACGGACGTTGTCGCGGTCGTCGATCTTCACCGAGATGCCTCTGGTCTTCAGTTCGGCGGCAATCGCCTCGAAGCGGGTGCGGATCTCGGCGAGCTGCTCCTCTCCCTTGTAGATGGGGATCATCACCACCTGGATCGGCGCCAGTTTCGGAGGCAGCACCAGACCGTTGTTGTCCGAGTGGGCCATGATCAGGGCACCCATCAGGCGGGTAGAAACGCCCCACGACGTAGCCCAGACATACTCGAGTTTGCCCTCCTTATTGACATACTGCACGTCGAAGGCCTTGGCGAAGTTCTGCCCGAGGAAGTGCGACGTACCGCTCTGCAGCGCCTTGCCGTCCTGCATCAGCGCCTCGATCGTCAGCGTATCCTCCGCGCCGGCAAAGCGCTCGTTGGGCGACTTGTGCCCCACGATCACCGGCAGCGACATCCACTCCGTGGCGAACTTTTCGTAGACGTGGATCATCTTCGTGGCCTCCTCGACGGCCTCCTCGCGCGTGGCGTGAGCCGTATGCCCCTCCTGCCAGAGGAACTCCGCGGTACGCAGGAACAGGCGCGTGCGCATCTCCCAGCGCACGACGTTGGCCCACTGGTTGCAGAGGATCGGCAGGTCGCGGTAGGACTGGATCCAGTTCTTGTAGGTGTTCCAGATGATCGTCTCGGAGGTCGGGCGCACGATGAGCTCCTCCTCGAGTTTCGCATCGGGATCGACGACGACCCCCTTGCCCTCGGGATCGTTCTTCAGGCGGTAGTGCGTCACCACGGCGCACTCCTTGGCGAAGCCCTCGACGTGGTGGGCCTCCTTCGAGAAGAACGACTTGGGGATGAAGAGCGGGAAATAGGCGTTCTGATGTCCCGTCTCCTTGAACATCCGATCCAGCGCATCGTGCATCTTCTCCCAGATGGCATAGCCGTAGGGTTTGATGACCATGCACCCGCGGACGGCCGAATTCTCCGCCAGTCCGGCCTTGACCACCAGATCGTTGTACCACTGCGAGTAGTTCTCGTCGGATTTGGTGAGGTCTTTGAGTTCCTTAGCCATAACTTATCTTGGTTTTACGTTTGTTCCGGAGCGCAAATATACAAAAAAATAAAGGTCTGCCTATCATGGAGCAGACCTTTATGCGGTATATTTCCCCGTTGCGGGCGACGGGCCACCGTCCGGAGGCACAGAATCGTATCCCGCGCCGCCCGCAGCGGCCCGGCGGATCAGAAGCGGAAGCCGAGCGTCAGGGCGATGTAGTGACGCGTAATTGAAGTATCGTAAAAACCGCTCCAGGTCACGGGCTGCCCGGCATCGGCATCCATGCTGAAGAAGAGCTGGTACTTCGAGTAGCTGTCCACGGCGTACTGGTAGGCCAGGTCGAGCACCGTCGTACGCGAAAGCGTGAAGCCTACACCGGCCGTCAGGTAGTGGCTTTCGGTAGCCACCGGGCGGTTGAAGTAGAGGCTCTTGTCCTTGAGCATCGAGGAGGTGTACCCGCCGCCGACACGGAGGGCCAGCACGGGCAGCGGCTTGAGTTCGAGGCCCGCACGTACGGCGTTGGTCGCACAGAAGTTGTTCTTGAACTCGAGTTTGTACTCCTCGGGCTGGATGATGAACCCGGGCTGTCCGTCAGGCACGTTCTTCACCCGGATGCCGTTGTACCAGTCGCGTTCGTAGTCCACGGAGACGATGGCAAAGGTGCCGAACGTATAGGAGGCGCCGAACAGCAGGCGCGACGGCGAGACGAACTCCCAGCTGTTGGGTCCGTCGTCGGAGAGCATCGGCGTGCGGTCGGTGTTGATCTCGCGGCTCGTGTTCGCGGCGTTGGAGATCGACGACTCGATGTCGGCCGCATAGGTGCGGTCGAGCGAATAGAAGGTCGGCGTATGGTAGGCTACACCCAGACGCAGCCCCGCCACGGGGCGCACGATGGCGCCGATCTTGAAATTCAGTCCGCTGCCGTCGAGCACCGTCTGCTGGTAGAGCGAGGCATAGTCGAGCTTCGAGGCGAGCGGCGTCCCGTCGCGGTCCACGGGGGCACCGTCGTAGAGATACTGCTCCTGGTAGGTGATCCCCGTCTTCTTGTGGACGCTCTGGATGCCGAGCGTGGCGCCGACGTAAAGTATGTTGTTGATGTTGGCGCCCAGGGCGATCTGGAACTCGTTGATCGATCCTGAATTGGCCACATCGACCGAATGGATGGCCGATGCGTTGTGGCCGATCATGTCGGGCACCATCTGGTCACCGGCCTGGCTCGTCATGAAGCCGTTGTAGCCCAGGATCGCCGGCCAGAAGTAGGGCACGTAGTCATAGCCGAGCGCCCCGTCCTGGTTCGGGAAGATCCCGTGGTAGGTCAGTTGCTGGCTGAAGACATCGGCCAGCGTGGGCACGGTCTGTCCCGATGCGGCGTCGTAGACCGACTCCGAGGAGTAGGAGTAGCGCGTATTGAAGTCGGCGACCCGGTTGAGTCCGACGCCGAGCGTCATGCTCACCAGCGAACCCGAGGAGCTCTCGAAGATGTTGAGCGCCGCACCGACGTTGGCGAACGAGAAGCGGGTCCGATTGTTGCCCTGCCACGGCAGGGTATTCGCGGTCTCGCCCTGCGCCACCGAGAGCATCGGCGTCAGCGAGATCTCGCTGCGGCGGTACATGCCCAAACCGGCCGGGTTGATCGACATGGCCGACATGTCGGCGCCAAGCGAAGTGAAGGCCCCGCCGAGCGCCATGGCACGAGCCGTCCCGAAATTCGCGGGACGCGACAGCGAGGCGAAATCCTCGGCCAGCATCAGGTCGTGGCTGAACATCAACCCGCCGAACTGCATCGACGACTGCTGTGCGGCGGCCGGCACGGCCACCAGGCCGGAGACGGCTCCCAGCAAACAAATTATGATTCGTTTCATGTTCCGATTCTTCTTTAAGGTTTAACGTCCTCTGTAGGAGTTGCCGCCGCGCGAACCGCCCGAGCCCCCTCCAGTGAATCCGCCGCGCGAGCCGCCCGAGCTGCCGCCCGTAAATCCGCCGCGCGAACCGCCGAAGCTGCTGCCGCTGTTGAAGCTGTTGCCGCGGGATCCGGAGTTCTCGGTCCGGCCGGGCGTATAGCGGCTGCCCGACGAACCGCGGTTGCTGTTCCACGAGTCGTTGCGCGAATTGTTGTTGTTGCGGTAGATCCGGCTGCTGTTGTTCGTACGCCCGCCGCTGTTATAGTAGACCCGCGAGGAGCCGCTGCCGGTCGCACCGCCGCGCGTTCCGGAGAGTGCCGGACGATAGCGGCTGCCGCCCGACGAGAAGGCCGGCAGGTAGCGCGATCCGCCTGCGGTGCCGGTATGTCCGAAGCGATAGTTCGGACGCGGCGCCCAATGGTGCCCATGCCCCCAGCCGGGCCCCCAGGCCGGACCCCAGTAGGGATGGTGATGCCAACCGGGCCCCCAGCCCCAGCCGGGTCCCCACCAGGGATCGTACCACGGGCTGTACCACCCTGCATACCAGGGCCGGTACCAGGCATTCCAGCCGAAGCTCCAGCCCCAGCTGCCGATCGAGAACGACGGGCCCCACGGCCAGCTCCAGCCGTAATACCACGGATCGAGCAGCACGACCGAGGTTCCCCACGATCCGAACATCGAAGTGATGTACTTGGGCTCGACCCACACCTCGTCACCCATGACGATGACGTTGTAGAAGGCCGGATCGTAGGCCGAGGCATAGGTGAAGGCCGAACTGTAGCGGGCATTGATGTAGCTCGAAGGCATCCGGTAGGTCGGCGACTCGAAGCCCCGCAGGCGGCGCGCATAGGCGCTCTCGTAGTCATCGGCCAGGATGCTCTGGTAAGGATTCGAATCGGCGCTCCGGTATTCGTAGTAGTCATTTTCTGCCGCAGCGGCCTGGGCCTCGGCGATCCGGGCCTCCCACTCGGCTCTGCGCGCCTCGGCTTCGGCCTTCTTGGCTTCGGCCTCGGCCTGCTGTTTGCGTGCGATCTGCGCGCGGTCGTGCTGAACATACAGGTCGTCGCCGGCATATCCCGACGCGGCGTAATATGCCGACGAGCAGCTTGCGAGACCCGCAGCCGCGACGACGGCGGCAATCCATAATCTCAACTCTTTCATGGCTCACTCGTTGTTTGCGTTAGCTCTGTTCATGAACAGAACGAAAACCGTACCGGTTTTAGTATCGGCTCTCACCCATATAAACGGGTGCGGAGGGGAAATACTGCGCCGCACCGGCAAGCGGCCAAAGCCCCCGGATACAAAGATAGGAATTAAATCAGGCAAAGAGCGGAAAACGGAGCCGTCCGAAGAAAAAAATCAAAAAAATCGAAAATTTCCTGCAAAAAATAGTAGTTTCCGAAAAATATGTCTATATTTGCAGTCCCAAAACGAAAGTTTCGGGGAGGGGAAAGCCGAAAAGCAACCCCGCAACACAAGGAGAGATGCCGGAGTGGTCGATCGGGCCGCACTCGAAATGCGGTGTACGGGCAACTGTACCGGGGGTTCGAATCCCTCTCTCTCCGCAATAAACGCTGAATATCAGCAGATTACAAATTTCACACCCAAATTTACACCCAAAATGTAAGTTTGGGTGTTTTCTTTTTCTGTTCTAAAGCCACACTTTATTTTGAGTAAATCGGATGTGGCTAATTCCAAAATATCACCGTAAACAATGTTTGCAAAATAACAAACAGAAATAACAACAATGCAATACCGCTAATTATCATGTTTATAATTAGTGCGTTGTCAAAACACAGACAAAATAAGCCTTAAAAAATATGGCAAATGTTTTGGAAATTACTAATTTTGTATTATGAATAGGAGTGCCATGGATATAAAGCAATACATAGCAGCATTGGGGTTTATTCCTAAAAATGGAATGAGTGGCGTATATCATAAAATATATGCCAGCCATGACAACTATGCCATAACGATAGACTTCAATAAAGAAAGTATTGACTACGGAGAACAAATCGCAGCCGAAAGCAAAACCACGCAAAATTTTTCTCAGGCTGAGAATTTTGTTGTGTTAGAGTGTGTAGATAGACTGTTGCAAAAAGGTTATAAGCCACAAAATATCATTCTCGAAAAGACTTGGCCCTCTGGACATGGTACATCTGGCAGATTAGATATATGTGTCAATCGTGAGGATGGTGTACCATATATGCTCATCGAATGCAAAACGTATGGCAAAGAATACAAAAAAGAGTCTACCAAGATTCATAAAGATGGGGGCCAATTATTTACATATTTTCAGTTGTCTGGAGGTAAGCCAGATGTAATAATGCTTTACGCGTCAGAACTAAAGGGTGGTAAGTTCGTTTACGAGAATGAAATCATAAAGATTGAAGACGATTATCGCAATGGCGACGTAAAGGATATTTACGAAAAGTGGAATAAGCTCACAAAAGATAATGGCGTTTTTGATTCTTGGGTTAAGCCATATAATTTTCAAAGCAAGGCCTTAACAAAAGAACAATTAAAGGAAATAAAGGCAGAGGATTCAAGTTTTATCTTTAACCGGTTTCTTGAGATTCTACGCCACAATGTCGTATCAGATAAAGGCAACGCCTTTAACAAGATTTTTACACTGTTCTTGTGTAAGGTATATGATGAAACGACTGCTAAAGCTGGTGAAGAACTCAAGTTTCAATGGTTGGAGGGCCGCGATAATCATGTCGACTTTCAGCTACGTTTAACGGATCTGTACAGCAAAGGGATGAAAAAGTTCCTGGACCGTACAGTAAGTGATTTTAATGATGAAGATTTTGAGAAACGGTGTACAAATCTCACTGAAGAGACAAAGCAATATCTACGTCATGAGGTAAACAAACTCCGCCTTGAGAAGAATAATGAATTTGCGATAAAAGAGGTTTATGACAATGCCTCTTTTGAAGAAAATGCAAAGGTTGTCAAAGAAGTAGTTGAACTCATACAAGGCTACAGGATCCGTTATAATAAACGCCAACAGTATTTATCTGACTTCTTTGAACTGCTACTTACTACCGGTCTTAAACAGGAGGCCGGCCAGTTCTTTACACCTGTACCGATTGCCCAGTTTATCATTAAAAGTCTGCCGTTAGATATGATTGTCGCAAACAAGCTGGAGCGTGAGGACGGTGAGATCTTGCCATATATGATTGATTATGCGGCAGGAAGCGGGCACTTTATTACAGAATATATGCACGAAGTGCAGAGTTTGATAAATACATGTGATAAAGGAAAATACATTGACGAAACGAGAAAGTTTATAGATACCTGTCAAAATGACCATTTTTGCTGGGCGCCTAAATATGTATATGGAGTAGAAAAGGATTATCGTCTGGTTAAGGTCGGCAAAGTAGGTTGTTATCTTCATGGCGATGGATTGGCAAACGTGATTCTGAGCGACGGACTTGCCAATTTCTGCAAGAACACAGAATATAAAGGCAAGTTACGCAAAGTTATTGATGATGGACAAATGGATAATCAACAATTCGATGTATTGTTGAGTAATCCGCCATATTCCGTATCATCGTTCAGACAAACTACACGAGATTATTATACAGAACGAGATTTCGAACTTTATAATTTCTTGACCGACAATAGCTCTGAAATAGAGTGCTTGTTCGTTGAGCGTACTAAACAGCTATTGAAGGAGGGCGGAGTAGCAGGCGTTATATTACCAAGTTCAATCTTGAGTAATACGGGTATATATACCAAGGCGCGTGAGATAATTTTACAGTATTTTGATATTGTTGCTATTGCTGAATTGGGTAGTAATACATTTATGGCAACCCCAATAAACACTGTTGTTTTGTTCTTACGCCGTAGAGATAATTATTTTGCAGTCAATACGAAGAGTGCAGTTGAATCTTACTTCCGCACACTAAATGATGTTACCATTAACGGCATAGAAACCCCTGTTTCAAAATATGTGACACATGTGTGGAATGGCCTTGATTATGCCGATTATGTTACTTTGTTACAAAAGATTCCAAATGACAAGGTAAAAACACACGAGATATATACAGAATATAAAAAGAAGATCTCTGCAAAAAATGATGCAAAGTTGTTTGAGGCAATCCTAAGTATAGAAGCGGAGAAGCTATTATATTTTATCCTTGCATATCCTCAAAAGATCGTTATTGTTAAGAGCGGAGAAAAGGATGTAGAAAAACGTTTTTTAGGTTATGAGTTCTCAAATCGTCGAGGTAGTGAGGGAATTCATGCTATTCAGAGAGGTAAAAGTATTGATGAGTGTACTCAACTGTTTGATGTAAATAGTAATAATAATCCCGAAAAGGCAAGCACATATATTCGGCAAGCTTTTAAAGGAAATTACCACTCTATTATTGCAGATAACATGAAGTCTCATGTCTCTCGTTCTGCTCTGATTGATATGCTCACTTTTGACAGGGATACCTATGATAAAAGTATTTCTCTAACAGTTAAAAAAAAAGTAATAATTGATAGTAAATATCCGCAAATTAAAATTGCAGATTTATTTCTTACTATTAAAAACGGTAAAAATGTAAGGCAGTCTGACGCAATTGGAGGATATCGAGTTTCTCGTATAGAATCCATAGCGAATGCTGAATTTGATATAAAGGCAACAAAGTGGACAACTGATAAAGTTGACGAACAAGACTTTTTACAAAAAGGGGATATTCTCTTTAGTCATATCAATAGCGTTAAGTATTTAGGTAAAACTGGTATTTTTGATTCGGAAGAAAAGGTTGTGCATGGGATAAATCTACTCCGATTTAGAGCCAATAATCTTATTCTTCCTGAATATGCCTATGCTATTTTTAAATTGCCAGTTTTTATGACTGAAGTTCAAAAGTATGCGATAAAAGCCGCCAACCAGGCCAGTGTTAATATATCAAATATTAAAGGAATACGCATACCCGTTCCTCCTATTGATATCCAGAAACAGATTGTAGAGGAGATTTATAAGGTTGATGAGTCTGTCTCATCTTCTATACAGTTGATTAAAAAAGTTGAAGAAGATGTGGAAGGCATACTATCGTCAATTAACTTTGAAAATGGTACACTAAATACTATCGCCCCATTTGTTACCAAGTCTATTAAGTATAATGATATAGTGTCTGAAACATATATCACAACTGACAATATGCTTCAGAATAAATTGGGAGTTGTCCCCTTTATAGGTGAAGCGAATATTTCATCCATTACGGAGTATAAGAAAGATGATATATTGATTTCTAATATTCGGCCATATCTTAAAAAGATTTGGTTTGCGGATAAAGAGGGTGGATGTTCAAAAGATGTCCTTGTATTAAGGTCTGTCGATACAAGTAAATATCTCCCCAAGTACATTTTTTATATGGTTCGTAGAGATGCATTTTTTGACTATGTAATGGAAGGCAAGAAAGGTGTTAAAATGCCACGAGGGAATAAGGAAGACATCCAGAAATACAGGATTCCCATACCGCCAATTGAAGAGCAGAAGCGTATAGTGTCTCAGATAGAGGCATTAGAGTTAGAGATTACAAATGCTCGCAATTTGATAGAAAATGCAGCGAGTGAGAAACAGGCAATACTTGATAAATATTTGTAATTATGGAACTGGCTGGCGCTATACAGGAAACATATGATATTTGGAGTTGGTTGTTGCCACTTATTAGTGGAACCATAGGTGCTTTAATCGGTACATATGGAGGATCTTATTTCTTGCAATGGAAACAAGAAAAGAAGATCAAGAATGTGCGGTCAATGGCTGTTAAGGCGTTAAATATTTTCAAAGAATATGCCCAGCATAAGAAAAGTTATGCCGATGCGACAAACGAGTTTAATACAAAGCTTAATGTCTCAGAGAAAAGAGCTGTTGTCGTAGCTCTACATAAACTTGGTGTTCCATTTGAAATGCCCACAAAAGATACTCTGAATATTAAGAATATTAGGCTCAAAGAAGTCCCAATTGATAGGGATGAAATAGCCGCAATGATCGTACAAATTGATAAAGGTAATTGCGATAATCAATTTTTTATGGACATAGAATCATATTTCACATCTAATTTGCGTCTCAACGCTGTTAGAAATGTGGGCAAAAAATATGTTGAGGAGGTTCATTCAAAAAGCTATATCGACAAATCTAATCCAAATACTATTATCAATCCTGAGGATTGGGCCAAATCATTTACTCCTGGAGAGCTCCAAACTATATTAGTTTTGAGATGCCAATTGGCTAATACAGATTATTTTTCTTCTAATGGAAGTCCTGATCCTATAAAAATCAAAGCACTCATTCGAGAGATCGAAATTGGTTTGTGGGATAATTATTTATTCTGGGATTACGAATCGTTTATGAATATTCGAGCACAACACAATTTAGCGAATGTTGTACAAAATGCATTCATGATGAATCAACAACCAGTAAATAATGATAACGCAAAATCTGCTGAAGAAACTAATTAAGAATAGTTTAATAATGGCGACCTCGCAAAAGAGTCGCCATTATTGTTACAGTTTCATTCTCTCGCTTTTCTTGATAGGATAGATAGCTCGAATAGGGGCCTACAATTAATCAAGAAGGAATGCGACGAGGTTTATCGTTGTATTCTTTTTTCATTACCCTTAATCGCCCAATCATAAGTTCCTTCGGAAATATCGTTTACCTCATTGTAGGTGTGTTTTAGTTCGATAGGATCGAGTTGTTTTTGGCTTTTTGCATAGTCTACAAGCCATTTCCCGACAGATTTTTGTTGTTCGGGATCTTCGCCGCCGTATGCACGCATGACCTCTTTGATGTCTGCCGCTTCGGATGGCGAGAATACGGATTTGTATTGTGAGGTGGCAAAATCTATGATAGCTGCGACGGCACGACGAAATACCTCGATTGTTCGGTACAACAGGTCTGCCAGCGCATTGAGCAGGGCGGATTTCCATTGCAGTTCCTCGGTGATTGCTTTCTGCCTGCCGGTCGCTTCATGTACCGCCCGGTCAATGTGCTGCTGTTCGTTGGCCTTTTGTTCATTGAGTAGTCGGATTGCCTCGTCCCGTTCTTTGATGAGCGTCTGCCGTTCGGCTTCCGCTTTCCGTTTCTCTGCCGACAACTTTTCGGTGCGCTTGCTTACCGCCTGTTTCAATACCTCGGGAAACGATCGCTTGATTTGCTCGTTTTCGCTTCGGAGCTCTTCGTTCTCCTTTTCGATTGCTGCATACTTGCCTTTGCCGAGCAGGTTGGCCAGTCCGGATTTAATACTTTCCCGGTTCTCTTTATCCGCCTCTTCAAGCTGTCGTTTCTTGTCGGCAAGTTCATTATCGAGGATACGGCCGAACTGTTCCAATTCTTTCATATCCTCTTCGATGCGCTGACGTTCAGTTTCCGCCTGTTTCTTGATAGTTTGTGCCTTCTCTGCCTCTTGTTTCTGTTTGGCAATGATGTAGTCCGTGCGCTCCAGATGCTCGCGCCCGGTCAGTTCTTTTGACGTGCCGCGCTCCATATCGAGCGCTTCGGCCAGCAGGGTCTGCATCTCGCTCATGTCCTGCGGCGAGAGTTTGCAGGACTTTCCCGTGTCGTGGTTCATCCAGTCCCATACGATACGGGCATGATAGTTCGGCTTCCATGAGGTTGCGTCGCCGGGCGTTTCGTAATGCCCTTCGTCGCGGTGGATGAAAATCTGCAACGGAGTAATGCCCCAACGTTCGTGGCACAATTCCCCGTATCGTTGCAGTTGCTCCATTGTCGTGTCGGCTTTGCATACGATAACGCCCTCCTTGATGGGCGTGCTGCCGTGCACGGTAACGGTCTTTCCCGGCTTGGGGCTGGACCCCGAGCGGAGTTTCCCAAAAGAGGGTCACTCTTTGGTCGGGGGTGCCGGGGGCCGGGAGCCGAGAGCCAGCCGACCGGGTTCTCAGGGCAACGCCCTAAGTGGGACGGGGCAAAGCCCAGCCCCTCGGGAGAGCCCACAACTACCGAAGCGCAACCGGTGGTTATAGTAGGCTATAACAAGGCAAGCCTTGTGGTCTGTGCTGCCATTCCTTTTGTTTGCCAACTTGCCCCTGTCTGGTTACTGTTCCCTGATTTCATATGGTCGTCTCAGCCCTTCTTGCAAACATTTGCTCAGATCCTTGTGCCGGCAGCAGTGCATGGAGCAGTCGGACAAGTTTCGGCAGGCAGTTTGCAACTCAGCGGTTGCCTTGCGCCCGGCTTCGTCATCATCAAGATGGACATAAACCTGTTCATATGAGTCAATAAAAGGCCAGGCTGCGATAGCTGACAATGAATTGGCAATGAAATAGCTGAAAGAATGATCTCTTGTCTTCAATCATATATTTCTTCCTCTTGCAACGCAAATCCCTTGTAAAAAATATCGGTCATAAATAGATTTCCGTATTTTAGTGCTGGGAGTATAGCGACAATTACGCTATATCAATGTATTTCAGCAGATTATATTTATTCTTGCAGAAAAAAACGCCATGTTAAAGAATTTGTTTTATATCTATTTGCTTTTTTGATGTTTTGTAATAAATCAGAAGCGCAAAATTTTTCAAGTATCGTGGATAGCTGTCATGATCATCTATATACGCAAGATACTATGTCGTTTAATCCCACATCCGGTTTCTTGATACTTATGGAAAAGAGTATAATGCAGGATTATATTCCATTGGAAAAGAATCAGAAGAAATAAAAATAGAAGATCAAAGTACACGTCTATTGTTGATGGATGCTTGGAGGAAGAAACAGAATGTGGATAAAATAGGAAAAATAATAGACGGCATAGACCAGAAAATTTTACCAAAGTTACTGAAATCATCGACCAATACGATTGGCTCTCTCCCGATGGTATTTGCTCTGAAGCAAACGAGTCTCTTTTTTCCTTTGTATTCAACACTCAGAAGATTCCTTAATCCAGAATAAATATTTACCTATAAAGAAGCCGTCCAAAAGGGTGCCGCTAAAGATTGGCAATATGCTTTTCTGATTGACAGGTGTCTTATGAATCAAGGACAAAACAAATTTATGAAACGCAGAGAATAACCAGAGATGGAATTGCTTATCTGGTTCCTTTACAAGATATTAATAAAGTCGATTCACTCAGAAAAGGAATAGGGCTTGAGCCTTTGAGTGAATATATGAAAGACTGCGGACTTAAAAACGGCTGGAGCAAAGAGTTTTACACAAACAATATAAAACTGCATGAATCAATCTTTGATTCTTGGTTTCAATCGTTTAAGCAGAGAAAAAATCTTATTAGTCCAATCGGTAGTGTAAACTCAACTGTGTCAAGTTTTTTCGGAGATGTTTTCGGATCTTCAATATTTCAAAATGGCTTCGCTGAGTTATCAATATCGTCAAAGGGCGCCAAATAAAAGAGGCTGTCGGGATATGATCCTGACCCTGTCCGGAAACAGAAGAGACTGTAAACTAAAGTGTATCCGTAAAGTTAAATAATTTCTTTTTCCTTTGCTTGACACACTTTAGTTTACAGTCTCATTATTTGGTTTCCTGTCGTTGGGCTTCTCGCTCTATACTTATGAATATACATTCCACCATTCATCTCCCCGGGGAATAATCGCATATTCGGTCTTATTGTCATGGATCTCCCTGAACTGGTTCGTATTCCGACCGTACATCATAAAAAAACGCAACCGCAGGTTTTCCAAACTGGTGAAATGCATCGAAAGCCACAGGGACATACTGATGAGACATTGACCGCACGGAATAAAAGATGCCTCCGGCACAACCGGCTGCATGCATTCCCGCAATCGGGACCTTTGCAGGAGCAAAAAACAGAGAGGGTCGGTCCTCAGGCGGAACCGACCCTCTCTCTGTTCAAACGGGGCTACATTTACACAAAGCAACCGTCGTCGAGCAGCGTGAGGTCTTCGAGGACCTGCTTGACACGCTGCTCGTGCGAACACGGGCAGATCAGCAGGGCATCCGGCGTATCGACCACGATATAGTCGTGCAGCGAATCCACGACGACGACCTTCTTTCCGGCCGCCTTGATCAGGCTGTCGGTCGTATCGTAGCGTTCCGAATAGGCCGGCACGACATTGCCATCGGCGTCCTTGGCCGAGAGTTCGTAAAGCGAGCCCCACGTCCCGACGTCGTTCCAACCGAAATCCGAACTCCGCACGAAGACATTATCGGCCCGTTCCAGAACGCCATAGTCAATCGAGATCGACGGACAGCGTGCAAAGATCTCCTCCACGGAGTTCGGCTCCTCGGGCGTAGCGAATCTGTCGGCCTGTCCGGCAAAAAGGCCATACACCTCCGGGAGATGGCGTCGGCTGGCTGGCCAGAACCGGCTGCCGATACCTCCGGCCATGATGACGCAGTAACGATTGGTGGCTGTCATAAGCCCTGCCGGTTATCGTTCGGCACGCATCGGGTTCTCCAGGAAGTCCTTGTAGGCAAGTCGGATGCCGTCCTCAAGCTCGGTCTTGTAGGTCCAGCCCAATGCCGTGGCCTTCGAGACGTCGAGCAGTTTGCGCGGCGTGCCGTTCGGCATCGAGGTATCCCAGCGGATCTCGCCCCCATAACCGACGACCTTGGCAACCAACTCAGTCAGCGCCTTGATCGTCAGCTCCTTGCCCGTACCGGCATTCACCGTTTCGTTACCCGAGTAGTTATTCATCAGGAAGACGCACAGATTGGCCAGGTCATCCACATAGAGGAACTCACGCAGCGGGCTGCCATCGCCCCAGCAGGTCACGTAGGGAAGCCCCTGCTCCTTGGCCTCGTGGAAGCGGCGGATCAACGCCGGAAGCACATGGCTATGCGTCGGGTGATAGTTGTCGTTCGGGCCATAGAGGTTCGTCGGCATCACGCTGATGTAGTCCGTGCCGTACTGACGGTTCAGAAACTCGCAATACTTCAGACCCGAGATCTTGGCCAGCGCATAAGCCTCGTTCGTCTTCTCCAACTCCGAGGTCAGCAGGCACGACTCCTTCATCGGCTGCGGAGCCATGCGCGGGTAGATGCACGACGAGCCCAGGAACTCCAGTTTCCTGCATCCGTTCTGCCAGGCGGCGTGGATGACGTTCATCTCGAGGATCATGTTGTCGTACATGAAGTCGGCCAAGGCGCTCTGGTTGGCCTCGATACCGCCGACCTTCGCGGCTGCAAGAAAGACATATTCGGGACGCTCCTCGGCAAAGAAGCGCTCTACGGCCTCCTGACGCGTCAGATCCAACTCCTTGTGGGTACGGGTAATGATGTTCGTATAACCCTGGCGCTGCAGCTCACGAACGATGGCCGAGCCCACCATGCCGCGGTGTCCGGCGACATAGATTTTTGCGTTTTTCTCCATCATAAGGCGTTCTATTTTACGATACCCTTCTCGAGGTACTCGGCCAGGTTTGTGCGGATTTCGTCACCGGCACGCTCCACGGCCACTTTTGCCATGTCGGCATCGACCATGATCTTCACCAACTGCTCGAACGTGGTCTTCGTGGGATTCCAGCCCAGTTCGGCCTTGGCCTTCGAAGGATCACCCCACAGATTCACAACATCCGTCGGGCGGTAGAAATCGGGCGACACCTCCACCAACACACGACCCGTGGCCTTGTCGATACCCTTTTCGCTCTCACCTTCGCCGACAAACTCCAGTTCGATGCCCACGTATTTGAAGGCAAGATAACAAAATTCCCGGACAGAGTGCTGCTCGCCCGTGGCAATTACGAAGTCTTCGGGTTTCTTGTTCTGCAGAATCAGCCACATGCACTCCACATAATCCTTGGCATATCCCCAGTCGCGCAGCGACGAAAGGTTCCCCAGGTAGAGCTTGTCCTGCTTGCCCTGGGCGATACGGGCGGCAGCGAGAGTGATCTTGCGCGTCACGAAGGTTTCGCCACGGCGCTCGGATTCATGATTGAAAAGAATACCCGAGCAGCAGAACATGTTGTAGGCTTCGCGGTACTCCTTGACGATCCAATAGCCGTAGAGTTTGGCCACGGCGTAGGGGCTGTAGGGGTGGAACGGAGTCTTCTCGTTCTGCGGGACCTCCTCTACCTTGCCGTAAAGTTCGGAAGTCGAGGCCTGATAGATGCGGCAGGTCTCGGCAAGTCCGCACTGGCGTACAGCCTCGAGGATGCGCAGTACGCCCGTAGCATCGACGTCGGCCGTGAACTCCGGAGCATCGAACGAAACCTGCACATGGCTCTGAGCCGCCAGGTTATAAATCTCGTCAGGACGTACTTTTCCAACGACCTGCAGAATACTCATCGAGTCGCCAAGGTCAGCGTAATGCAGGTGGAAATGAGGTTTTCCTTCCAGATGGGCAATACGCTCACGGTAATCGGTCGATGAGCGGCGGATCGTGCCGTGAACGTCATACCCTTTCTCCAAAAGGAGTTCAGCCAGGAACGAGCCGTCCTGGCCTGTAATCCCAGTGATTAAGGCTGTTTTCATTTTTAATGAATAAAATGTTATGGAATATTGCTAATAATGCAATAGGAGGAGTGCAATGATTTTGAGATCAGCGACATGCATTGCAACTCGGATATGAAAAGAAGAAAGTAGGCCAAGACTATCTTTGGGATACCTCGGCAAAAAATCTAATAATTAACGTCCTGCAACATGAGCATTATGGCGTTTGCGCCGCCTCTCTTGCCACAAAAGACGAGGTAATGAACCTAGAATACCCGCGCATCGCGACAATTGTTTACGCGGCTCCTTAAAGATACGGTGTACGAATTCAAGGTGACAGCGAATCATCCATTGAGGGGCTCGGGAGACCTCCGTTCCACTGAAGAACTTGAACGCAGCCCCGACAGCAATCATGACACCTTGATGTAAATAGGGTTTCAGACGACTCATGAAGATCTCCTGCTTGGGCGCTCCGAGAGCGACCCAAATGATGTCGGCTCCGTCTGCCTCCACCATGCGGGCGATCTCCGGATAGTCGAACTCCTCGACCTTACGGAACGGCAACTCAACAAATTGCATCTGTGCCACGTCGGGGTTTTCCTTTTCCAGATTGGCTTTCAGACCATCCAGAATGGCCTGCGAGGTTCCCATGAAAATCATCCGATATTTGCGACTGCGGATGATATCCATGAAGATCTGACTGCCGCAATATTGCTCAAAACGCACCCCATAGATCCACTTGATGTAGAGCGGGACATAGCTGCTGTCGCAGATGGAGAACATGCCGCCATTAACGACCTTGAGATATTCAGGATCCCGGTTTGCGGTATTGAGGATCACGCCGTCGGCCACACAGATGTAGTCGGCTTCGTTTTTTTGTAGTTGTCGTGCGATGCTTTCGTGTACGACCTTCTTGTCAAACTCGTAACGAATGTTGAAGTAGTATTCCATAAAAGAAAATATTACCAAACTTTGAAACTTATTACCATCTTCCTAAAGATCGATAATTTCTCAACCTCTCGGCGTGGTCTGCAATAAACCTTGGATCAAATCATTCCATTTTTGATAAATCACCTCCGTAGAATATTCGCGCAAAAGCCGGTCATGTGCCTTTTCGCCCAAACGAGCACTCTCATTCGGATTATTCCAGAGAGCAACTACTTGTCGTTCCAAATCATCAACATTCCCCGGAGCAAATAAACGCCCAATTGCTGTATCACCTTCACTGATAATCTCCGTAAAGCCGCCATGATTGGGGCCAATAGCCGGTTTACCCAATTGAGCCGCTTCGAGAATAGCCATAGGAAATCCCTCGTAGCAACGACTTGGAATCACCAAAAAACGAGCACCTTGAATAAAATCCGACAACTCTTCGCCTTTCAGATATCCCATAAAACGGACATTCTTCGGCGCTTTTACCTCGCCTGGCATCCGCTGGGCGCCAGCCAATCGGAACTGAATATCCGGATGACGCCGTGCCACCTCAATCAACAGATCGTATCCTTTCTCATAACTCAATCGCCCAACATAAGCAATATAATCACCTAACATAGATTGGAAATCAGTTGAACAACGGATACTGTTCGGAATGACAACGATCTTTTCGGCATCAAATCCGGCTTGTATCAACTTCTGCCGTTGAAAATCAGCAATGCAAGCAAACCGATCAACACATTTACGATGGGCTCCCGAATATCGTGCCACCGCATTGCGCGCCGCATATCCGACCGATTTCAACAGGGAGTGCTCGCAATTATAACGCACGCAGTCCCACTCGTTGCCCCGCTCCAGACACAATTCGCAAGGCTTTCCCTTCCGCATGAACAATCCCGTGGGGCAGATCAGGCGGAAATTATGGACGGTCATCACAACCGGGACACCCGCCTTTTTGCACTCAAACAGAGCAGCCGGAGAGATAAACGGAAACAGATTGTGCACATTGACGACATCCGGCCGCTCCGCCTTCAGAATCCGCCGCATCTCACGAACACCTTTCGGGCTGTACAGACCTGCCAGGAATCCATGAATCTTCCCCACAAACGAATCCCGGCTACCGGCCGTCGACATTCTCAGTTGCACAACCTGATGGCCATGGTCGGTCCACATGGCCGCCATCTGATCGACAACAGCCTCTTCACCCGAATACTTCCCGTAATCGTTGTGAACAAGTAAAATCTTCCGAAATACTTTTGTCATTCAGACCTGTTTATAATAATCTATAGTTAGAATCTCGCGTATCTCCGATTTTCTTTGCAGGATTACCAACCATTATAGAATAATCATCAATAACACCTTTTATAACTGCGCCAGCTCCAATTATACAATATTTCCCAATAATACTACCCGGCAAGACAATAGTGCCAGCTCCAACAAGAGAGTGGGCTCCCAATATTACTGAACGGAAAGCTTGTTTATCAAAAGTATTTCTATCACAAGAAGGCATAATATTACGAGCCTTGTAACGCCTCAAAAAAGACCAATCATGGGTCAAAACAATTGCGTTAACTGATATACCGCATCCGTCTTCGATAGTTAGGCCTCCTGACGGATCAATATATGCAGATAAATCAAGTGAAGCCGGTCGGCCTACAAACTTTACTCCAATAAATTGATAAGATTGAACTATCAAACTTATATATAATTTATGACTTATTACTCGACTACAAAAAGCCAAAAGTCTGAAAAAATAAAATAAGAGTCGTTTCATGATTGATGTTTTGAGATTATAATATGCCTTATTTTAGATGGGCAGACCGCCAACATAAAAAACATTATTAATCTGATATTAAAAGGATTATAATACAAACCTATCATTACTTCTCGTATAGTTTCCTCCCGCTCGCCAAATCTGATTGCAACAGAAGCCCTCATTCTATGCCAATGAGATATGTAATGCCTCAATCCAATTACAGACGAATGAGACTTGTATAACTGCAATAATGATTTTCCAACCGGATCGTTTCTATCTTGTCGCCTTGGGGGCAAATGAGTATAATCATAACCTTCTCCTAAATTATAAATAGCTAATGGCGTTTTACAGAATGCTATTTGCCCTCTAATAGAAAGCCTTGCCCATGTTAGCAAATCTTCTCCTGATTTTATGCCAACCGGAAATCCTCCTATTGCCTGTATCGCATTTTTCTTCACCATAATGGCAGATGTCCATAAAGGCGGGTGTGAGCAACTAGCAACTTCAAAATAATTGGTCAGGATTCCATCCTCTTCTGCAAATGATAATTTACGAATAATTGTCGGAGTTACTTTTCCTTCAACATCCCGGAACTCATAATTGCAGGCAAAAACGCTGCAATCGGGATATTTTTGAAACAATTGATATTGGGTCTCCAAGTACCCGGGGTTCCATTCATCATCGGCATCTAAAAAAGCTATTAAATCCCCTTTTGACGCCTCGATACCTCTGTTACGAGCTACGGATACTCCCGCGTTCTGTTGATGAATCAGTCGGATACGGCTATCCTGTACCTTTTCTACTTCCGCAACACTATCGTCTGTCGAGCCGTCATTCACAATGATGACCTCAAAATCTTGATAGGTTTGAGCCAATACTGTTGCTATGGTATTGGATACTTGACCCTTTTTATTGTAAAGGGGAATAACAATTGAGATCATAAACTAATACAACCTGGTAAATAATTTTATATCATACTCGTCGCTTCCGTAGATCTATCATTTTAAGGAATATTCCAATGAAAATAAATGGGATGACAAAACTTTGCTGAGCATAGCTTATCACATTGTCAAACATCATAGAAAAAAAAACACCTGCACAACTCCCCAAAGCCATTGCTCCTGATAATCTTATTAACTTATTATGTTTGTACTGAGTTGACAATATAGTAACCTTCAGAATTGCCATAACAAAGAAAATAGCAAATAGGGATATACCAACCAACCCCGTGTCACAAAGAATCTGGACATAATCGTTATGAATCAATTTGACCGCGAAATTTTTTTTGGTATATTCCATTGACTCTCCTAATCCAGCGCCAGTGATAGGGTTCGGTTTATAAAATAACTCTAAGTTAGTATCCCATATCAGTTCACGACCGTTGGATTGTATATTTTCAAAATTAATCGACGAGGAATCCATTGAAGAGATTGTTGTTTGACTATCCATAAACATCTTTTCATGGACAGCAGGAATAAAAAAAATAGCACCTGCTCCAAGTAATGATAATCCAAACAACCAAGGCAATGCGCGCAGCCGATAATAGCTTATCAGGAAAAAAGCTGTCGCCAGAAAAATTCCACCTATACCAGTTCGAACAACCTCCAAAACAGTCGACAATGCAATCCATATTGCAGCTATCCACCATTTTTTACTTTTATTAATTACATATAGCGCCAAAGGGATTACAAATAGAGCTGAAAAGAAATCAGCCAATGAGGCGTAAGCTATAAGTAATCCCCCCGTCTTAAAACATAACAAACCATACAACCATGGTAAGAATTTCGCGCTGAATCCTCCAATGAGAGCAGCATATATGGCCATTATCAAGGTACTATTTTTCAAGAAAAAGAGAAAATCCTCATAATCTTGTATGGCATTATATCCTAACCATAAATACAATAGAGGAAGAGCGTATTTAATCAATAACATCAATCCCTGGAATTCCACGGAAGAGTAGAATAACGTAATAGTCGCCCATATCAAAAAAACCAAATAGGCAACAACAATAATATCGACTTTTATCTTAAAACGTGTAAACAACAGATAGAGCATGAATAATATCCAAAAGCCGTACTTCACTAAGGACAACGGCCCTAAAAAGATCATCGCCGTTGCAATACAGAAAATCAGAAAGTGAAGGTCGCGGTTCAGATAGCATTTGATATTTGGCGCTATGGGATGTTGAACAACCCGCAGCTTCTTATTTGCATATATACGGATTGTATAGATGACCATCCACAAGCCTACCACCAAATTGAGTAGAAAGCCCATACGCTATAATTTACTGTAAAGGTTTACGATAAGAGCCTGATATCTTTCAATAGAAAATCTCGAGACGTACAATAATGCATTTGCACGTATACGGTTCAATTCGGCATGGGAACCAATTAATCGTTCAATTTTATATGCCATATCTTCAGTGTCTTCTTTGCGATGCAGTAATCCAACCTCGCCATCGCAAACGACCTCAGGAAGACCACCGACCCGAGCAGCCACGACAACACATCCGCGGGCCATACCTTCAATTGCCGTAAGGCCAAATCCTTCGCTACGCGACGGCATCAGCAAAATATCAATCCGATCATAATACTGCGCCAAAACCTCCTGCGGTTGATTTCCAACGAATTCTACAGAATCAGAGATCCCTATTGCCTGAACTTGCTGTTCCATTTTCCCGCGCAAAGAACCGTCTCCGACTACCAATAACCGAACCTCGGGATGAGAAGTCTTTACCTTTGCAAAGGCTGGCACAACTAGGTCCATACCTTTGATCGACTCCAATCGACTTACCACCCCGATGGTCATCGGACAATTCACCGTAGTTCTTTTTTGAGCAATAGGAAGGCTGGCTGGCAGCGCATTGTAAATAGTGAAATGATTGTGCTTTTTCAGCGAGAAATCTTTATCGTAAAGTTGCGAACTTCCAAAAAACGAACGTTCTGCCGATTCCGTAATACACGTGAACGCTCTTACGCAATGCTGCTGTATAAAATGGACCAGTTTCAGGTTTGGGTAAATATCAGCCGCCGTATGAGCAGTGGTAAGGATTTGTCGCACTCCCAACAAACGCAATAGCAAGATGGGGATCGCTCCCGGGGCGATATATTGAACATGGGCGACATCGGGTTTATATTGTTTAAGAACGGATTTCAGCCCTTTATACAAGAATAGAATACCCCTCCAACCACCGATTCGTATTCCATCAGGTCTCAAGCACACGACCGTACACCCCGCCGATTGAAAACGAGAAACCATATCTTCGCCGTGTTCAAAATAACACACGGTCACAACCCGATGTCCGCCGGCTATAAGAGCCTGCACAAGATTCAATGTTTGTACCTCGGTCCCTCCAGTCAGCAGGCAGGGGATACATATCAAAACAGTCATCGAGAAAGACGAAATTTCAGTTTATGTATATAATAACAAATAGTTGGCATCGGATCTTTCCGATTGAAATTGAGCTGACATCCAGTTCTTATGAGGTCATGCCACCATTGTATTTTAGATAATACGCCATCCTTGACATGGCAATAATCTGTTGACAAATCCATCATATACGTATCTTTAACACGCAATTGCGGATCCTTTCGATCATCAAACAGCAAAGCTGGAAGATTCGCTCCACTGGCAGTTGCCGCATAGGCAAGACCATCGTGACGGAAATTAAATTCCATGAAATAGTTTTTATCTTTCCTATGCAAGAGTTCCACACTGAAAGGGCCATAATACCCGATCGTGTTCATGAACTTTACAATCGGAATTGTATCAATATGGAATTTGTCAATTGATTGGAACAAGCCAAAAGAGCAGGGACTATAAATCGTCGGATAATGTCTGATTTTTTTAATTCCACCCGGGACATAAACGCCATGTTCTGTCCGGACTCCAATCAAATTGATCTCATACTCCTTCTCAATATAGTCCTGTACAATGAACAACGAACATGAAGATGTCTGCTGTAGACTGCTTTCAACCTCATGATAATTCGTACAAATATGGATATCTGATTTTTCACCATGCGTACTGTTTGCCGGCTTCAGCAACAAGGGATACTCCAACTCTTCCGGGAATTGATCACCTCGCTTATATATAAAGGACTTGGGAATTGTGAATCCACATTCTTGAGCCAATAAACATTGCACATCTTTATTCATCACATTCCCCAATTGGGCGCCCCGCATTGGCGTAATATAAGATTGGCTCAGCACAGGTTCATGAGAATCAACAAATTGCACAGCACCATCATTTGTACATATTAGAACTTGATCTTTTGCCCCACTGGCAATCTTTTGCAGAATCGGCTGGCAATCCTCCATATTATCAAGGTGAAATACCTGACTTTTCTTGAGATACCGACTCTTCGATACGAATAGTCGATCCTCTGGCCCCACTAACAACAGTGTTATATCCACATGCGCCTCACCAAGGCTTCGAATCAACCCCAAGGTATTGTTAAAGGAATCCCCAATAATAATCGCATGCAAATCATTCCTTTTCATAATTTCTCGGCAAAATAGAGCTTCTTTTTCCATCGATTGGTCTTAACAAACAATTAGATGCTTTCCACTCCAAGGCATCCATGGCACATTGGGAAAGAAAAAAGAGTGGCTCTCTTCTGTTAATTTATCCTATTAGCGCGCGTCCTATCCTGAACTTCATTATAGCATAAGAGATAATATAGGATATAATGAATGCTATTGTAGCGAAGACAAATGGGAATAAATAAATATGCGCTTCGGCCCAATTTGTTAACGGGAAAATATGTTGGGCAGTAGACGAAAGCATATACAACTCCACCCAATTGTGAAATATGTAAATCCCAAAACTAGATGCACTCAACGGGATCAACAGATTAGTCACTCTAAATTTATGTAATGGAATTTGTTTGCAAATATACCATATTATAAAAATCCCAGATAAAGATGCTAGTGTTCCACAGACGGAGTGCTCGCCGTATTCCGTGTAATACATTATACCTGTCAAGATATATATAACGACCAAAGCCCATAATAAATGATACCTATGTATTGCCTCAAATATTTCATTATAATACTGATAAACAACCATTCCCAGCACAAACCAACAGAGCCATAAAGAAACATTATGCAAACCCAAAATCATAGGCATAAATTTACCTGCCAGAGACAAAGCAAACAATACAAGCAATAATAATATTTTCCCAATCCTCCCACGAGAAAATATTATTGCCTTGAACAAATAACTTACGATAAAACATAAGAACAACATAGGTAAATACCACAAGTGCCAATATGTCCATCGATAAAAAGGTTCATAACTTAAGCTATTTGTCGTCACCATAAACAGAATGGCAAAAACAAAAAAAGGTATCATTAGGCGTTTAAACTTATGCCATGCCATTATCCAGAACGAATCATATTTTTTACGATCCAACTGACGTCCAAATAGATATCCAGATATCACAACAAACATCGGCATTGCAATATTAATCAGATATGACTGATTAAATAGTTCATATTTACTACGATAAATAGTAGCAACAGCCTCAGGTAGATGACAGGCATAAGTCATCCCATAGGCATGAAAAAATACCACAATTATGATAGCCAATAATCGAAGGATGACTATATCTAATTGTAAATTTGATTTTATCATGGTACTCTATATTACATAAAGTTGCTATTGGCTAAATAATAGATTGTTAGATGTCTATTATCGTCGATATCAAATTTAGTTACTTCAAATTGACTATAGCCAGACATTGAGCAAACGGAAACTCATATGATCTTATGATACGTCTTAAAAGGAAACGTTTGCACTCCCAACACCCAGCACAAGACGCCGGCTGCGTTCTTATCTTACTCAAAATATGAATAATACTCCGTTCCAGTCTATTATTAACTTTCTATAAATAACAGAATAAGATTCCATGAAGTTGTTATCTGACTTTGAAATATAATTCTGTTTTGTTTTGATTCGCTTTTAATAATATTCTCGGGAGGACTCCACTCCATGGTTTACCGCACGGAGCTAGGGGTGTTACATACTGATTAATTGCACGAAGTTTCAATAAATGTTCTTCTGCAGTCATTTTTAATCGTCTTGCATTCTTCCAATCAAGGCCCCAAACATTGTAATACCACAACCACACACAGTATTCATATACAGGGACCTTCTCCGGCAACAACTCTTTCACAATTGAACCAGTCTTAACATGATCACTCCAACCTTCTCCCCAATGTGGAACAAAAACGGACTCCGGAATCAAATCATGAGTTAAATCAGACAATCTCCTAGTTTCCTCATTATTTCTGTCAATATTTCCATCAGGATAGGACAAGTAATGAATATTAGATTCCGGAACACCTAAAATGCGCATTGCATTCGATGCCAGGGAATGGCGCGCAGCAATAATCTCTTCCTTGGATATGTTACAACAACAACCATGCGATTGTTCCCCGCCTGTCATAAATACAATGTGTGGAATTTTACCTTCAGCAACAAGTCTGACAATCAACCCACCACAACCGAGCACTTCATCGTCAGGATGAGGAGCAACGATTAAGACGGAAGATGGACAAGAGAAAAAAGGTTTATTATGGCTCAATATATGAACAAGCAGAACCCGCAGTCGTCTAATTATATCTTTTATCATACAACATCGCAAATTAGACTCGCCTCAATAATTTAATATACCGCTCAATTCTAGCATAGCCCACAGTTCGATATATCGCTAACTTTAGTTCTGTAAGCCATCTCCTTTTATGGGGGACACTAAATATTTTACAATATCTTAAATATATTTCATCAGCTCCCATCACAGCTTTTGAAAAGTAAAGTTTAAAATAATAGTAATAATCATCTTCTATCTTTGAAATTATTCTCGTATCATTAGGGAAAGCATCTTTGAAGTGAACTAACTTTCTTTCTGCCGAATGTAATGTTGAGATTAAATGAATTTTGTCCACTTGGGCAAATTGAGATGAGCCTTCTCGTTCAAGATATAAATAACACCCTTCTGATGAAAGCATACCTTTTTGAGTAACCCATAACGTTTCACAGAAATAGAAACTATCTTCATAATACTCGTCTACTGGGAATACAATACTTTTCACAGAGCTCCAGCGATATATTGTTCCACAGCAAAGCCCCGATAATTTTTTATCATAAAAAAAAGACAGGAAACAAGCCTTGGGAATTACAATATTATCAGTTACTTCGAAATTTCCATATGTAGAACTGGATGTTCGACAATTGCCCAACTCATCAACTCGCATAACCGAAAAAGATACCCAATCAAGAGTATTATCTTCGATCAAATATCGTATATTCTTTTCCAATGTATCTGGAGTAAGGTAGTCATCTCCATCAACAAACGTGATATATTCCCCTTTTACAGATTCAAGCGCATAATTTCTTGCACGAGCAGTCCGCCCATTTTCCTGATGCTTTACTATAACTCGATTGTCTGTTTTAGACAATTCCTGCAAAATCCTTAATGATCCATCAGTGCTACCATCGTCGACTAAAATTATTTCTATATTCCGATAGGATTGTTGTAATAAAGATTGAACACATTTTGTTATATAATTCTCCAAATTATATACAGGAACAATAATCGATACCTTGGGAGATTCCATAAATTAACTTCACGTACCTAAATTATGATACATAAGAATTATTTTGTTAATAAATCTTTGGTTATTATTCCATACACATCGGAGATCCGTTTATCAATAATAGTCCCCTTAAAATCAATCAATGTGTGCTCATTCTTAATACTCATTGCTGCCGTGGAACTAACAGTAACAACGGTATCAAATTGGATTCCAAGGAGTGTAAACAGTTGAAAAGGAATAGCCTTATCCATAACTAAAACATTGGGCATAAAATGACGATATGGTAGTGTTTCTCTTGGATGAGGTTTGATAATTACATTACTTTCACCATAGGGTACAATCATATTTCTATACATTTCCACTTGCTCTTCATCCGAAATATCACAATCTTTAGAAAACGGTTGTGTAAGTACAATTACCTTTTTCGAAGCCATTAATTCAACTTCTCGATGTGTTAGGTTAAAACAGTTAAGTATATAGGTTTGTTTTTCTTTAGAAGATTGATGCCATAGTCGGCTCAGATCAATTGACTCAACCTTATTTTTTAAATGTTCATCATGAAACGGTTGTGTAAGAATAATCTTTTTGCATTTTGAATTTCGTCCGAAATCATGACAGTAAATATCTCCCCATAACAATTTCCGTATCCAATCTAATTTGTTATACACAGGCACTCGTGAGACACAATAATCAGCAGCACCATCTTCAATCAAGGTATAGGATCTTCTACCTATAATAGACTGGATACCAAACCCTTGGTCGATACCCCAGATTTCACTATACAATAAGTATGGCCATCTTATGATATTAATGAAAGGAATAAAAATATAACATAACTGAACGACTCTCCAATTTACCTTATCATCCCAACTGATATTTATGACATGATGACGGAAATTAGCCCTAACACTTTGATGGATACCTTTATCTGTAAAAAAATACCATGTACGCTTAATACAATCTAAATCATTAGCGACCAAATATATTAGCAACGACCACAATGAGCCTGTTACGAAAACACGCGATTTCTGCTTCATGGTAAAACCTTATTTATTAGCTGGCAAAATCTTCGGCACCTTTAAGTATCGATAAAATATCCAACGGATACTTAGCAAATCCTATACTAGTAATATTATTATAATATTCATTTGATTTAAACCCAAACCCCCATGTAACACCAATAAAATCCATTCCAATCTCACTTGCAGCCAATGCATCGTGAATAGTATCGCCAATCATTATGGCATCATTTACTGTGCAACTCAAATCATTCAAGCATAATCTGATGATATCACTTTTAGTTAACTGATTAAAATTATCCGCCCCATGAACCACACTACAATAGTCAGAAAGATTAAATTTATCTAGGAGCGTTATCGCATAATCTTCCCGTTTATATGTAGCCACCCCAATTAAGCGATTTTGCGTCTTCAATCGAGCAAGCATATCAAAAATACCATTATAAACATCTGCCTTAAATAAGGCTGTATTCTTATAATAGTTTCGGAAAATTTCGGCACCAGCTTGCGCTTGAACATCGTCCAATCCACAATAATATTTCAACGAATCCTGTATTGGAGGCCCAATAAAATGATTTATAGCATGTTTAGAAGGCATTGGGAGTTCAAGCTGATTCAGTGTATAAATGACGCTCTCTTTGATTCCCAAACTTGTATCCAGCAAACATCCATCTAAATCAAATAAAATGACTTTTTTCCTAATAATGTTACTCAACGACATAATGACTTGGAGTAATAAAATGAATCTTTATGTTTCGATTCAGGACAGATAATGCCTCTGATATTGTCGCATTATACTCCTCTGCATCAATATTGTTGAAGGACAAATACTTGTCGTAATAATTAAATGAAGATTCATCAAACCCATCAAATCCTACCAATTCAACCTCCTTAATATTGATTTTGATAAGAGCCTGTAAAAAAAGTAATAGTGAGTTGTCGGAACACCTTTCATTAGGATAAACTAAGGAAGCATAATTTAGTGTATACCCAACAGCAGGGCCTATCGGGGTAATGTTCGAGGTTACAATCAGCTTATTCAAATATGAATTATATTCTTTAGTATCTAATAATTGAGAATAACGCTTGGCATTGCTGACAAAAATAAAATCTGGGGATAGATTATTTGGTATAAAGTTAATACTTATAAGGAGACTGGACTCATCTTTAATATACTGTTTCAGGAAAGTCTTAAAAGATTCTCCTGGACCAATAACTATTATCTTGTAAGGCTTATACTCCGAAATAACTTGACCAAGTTTTGCATAACTTTCTGTATCGTCAATGCTAAAACTCTGAAATTGAAAATATGCATTTTCAATCCATGCTTTATCGTATAATAGCTTCTTTTCGTCAGGAATGGATGCCAATATCTCATATACAGACGACATTGAAAGAGTTTTCTTTTTTAATAAATACTGAACATATGAAGGGTGGCACTTTTGCATGGCTGATATATAAAAATCAAGTTTATACCCCCAATAATTTTCCATATATATGGGCATTATGCTTGTATCTATTATTTCAAGGAGCTGAGTTAAATCATACTTTTTGTCATAATAATAATTCATTTGCATCGCCAACAACTCTGTAGGGCAATTCCCTGCACTTTTCCCCATGCCATATATCGTAGAGTCGGCGACCAGAACTCGCCGAGAATCTTTCTCTAGAAATTTAAGAGTGTTGCTGAAGCCTAATTGAAAATTATTATGTTCATGATATCCTATTTTAATATCCGGATCAAGATTATTATCAATTAGATAAAAATATCGAGCCATAGATTTATTATCTAACAACCCATATGTATCAACAATGGAAAAAGCATACGGTTTAATTTGATTAATCCGTTTTACATATTCCAATAATTCAGAATCAGAATAAGCAGTTATAGAAATAGCTTGAATGAATAATTTATAGCCAAGTTCCTTAATCTTAATACAATAAGGAAGGGCTTCATCTATTTTATCTTTTTTAAAAATAACTCTTATCCCATCAATGAACGATTCACTTGCAGGTCCAATATTTTCAATCGGACATGTTCCATAATCTATCATTGCCACAGGTATGGCGTGATGCTTTTCTACATCAGCAAATACCTTATTTAAAGATTTAGTATCAGGGAATATACTCCGATTATTGTCATATTGTCGACGGCCATCCAGGAACCCAACCTCAATAAACTCAACACCTGCCTTCTCAAGACGTTTGTAAATAGCTGTTATTACATTGTGTCCAAACGCCCAATCATTAATGTAGCCACCATCTCTTAAAGTGCAATCAAGCACTTGTACATTCTTATTCATGATTATTCCTTTCTATTTTTTATCAACTCTCGTACTTTTTCTATATCCCTAGGTGTATCTACCGATATTGAAATGGAATCAACTAATTTATATTTAATATGTATTTTATTTTCAAGGAATCGTTGAAGTGTAACATCCTCTATCGATTCTAAAAATCCCTTCGGTGTATTGACAAAAAAATCTAGTGCTTTCTTATTATAACATTCTACACCAACGACTTTCTTATACTTAAATAATATACTTTTGTAAGGAAATGGAACAACGGCACGTGTAAGCAACACACATTCATCATTTGCATTTGTTACAATCTTAATATTTGCTGGATCCATCACTTCTGCCGGATCAGTAAAATATCGGCACAATCCTCCAACATATAAATCTGTAGATAATTCTAACGGCAAAACACTTTTAATCACATCCTCCTTGATAAGAGGCTCATCGCCACATACCACAACATAATAATCAGCTTGTATCCGAGTACTTACTTCGTGAATCCGGTGAATATGAGTTGGATGTTTATCTGATGTTAAGATACAATGCATATTATACTCACGACATACAGAAATAATTCTCTCATCATCTGTTGCAATAATTACATCACTAAAAGATTTTATGGTTACAACCGTCTGATAAACCCACCATATCATTGGTTTGCCACAAATATCAGCTAATGGTTTCCCAGAGAACCGCGAAGATGCATAGCGTGCAGGAATTACAGCAATCACTTTCATAATTTTATCTTTATAAATCGATGAACAAAACTTCTCATACCCGCAGATGTTACATATAGCAACACAAAAGTTATTAATACATATATACCAACATATATTACAGCAAACACAATCCAAGACGTGAATGATTCCGATGCAGGAATATTGATAATCGGCTTAATAAATTTAAGAATCACAAACCAAGAGAAAAACAGAGCAAATACATACTTCAATATATTGGCCCAATAATTCCATATACTTTCATGAAATCCTCGGGTAAATAAGAAGTAGGGTTTCCAGATCCCAACAATCAATATTTGGCTTGTGATTCCTCCAAGTAATACGCCAGGGAGCCCCCACATACTACCACAAATTATAGCGATGCTTAAATTGATAACTATTTCTGAGATAGGGGCCCATATATCACTAAACAAACCATAACCAAATAAAAATTGCATTACTCCCCCACGAGTATAGCTTATAAATATATTAATGCAAATTAACACTAAAATAATATGTGATAGGACGAACTCGGTTCCTAACCAAAGGACAATAAAGGGTTCTATTAAAATATAAATTGCAAAAGATATTGTTCCACCAATAAAATAACGTATGCTTAATAGTTCCCAAAATACTTTCTTTATTTTTGATGCATTCCCTTCTGCTATCAAATTTCCAATACTTGCGCCAGTACTTTCCAAAAAAGTATTTACAAATTGAGCCAGTTTATCTGTAATAATGGTATAATTTCCATAAAGAGCAACAACACTTAAATTTACAAAAGCATAAATTAAAAACGGAGTTGTTTGATATTGAACAGTATAACTTATTTTTTGTATAAATAATTGTTTAGTATACCGTAACACTTCGGGATATTTCTTAAAAAGGGAGCGCCCTTGTCGTATTTCACTTTTCAACCAAGGATAAACCTGATTGATTTTCCAGTTAAGAATAAAAGAATATATGATTCCAAAAGACAATTCAATTACAATCCACAAATAGTAACTTTGTGTCCCATAAGCACTAAGCATCTGAATCAAAGTTTTAACCATTGTTCCAGTCTGAAAATATGCTGTAACCACATAATTCTTCTGATCCGCCCCCAATAAAGTCTGTTTATAATTAGCGAAATATCCGATCAATGATGAAATAAGAAATGAGAAATAGGAGAAAAAAATAATCCCCATCTCAAAATCCGTATTCGGGAAAATCAGAGGAAGGAAACAAGCTAAGACCAGTCCTGCACCCAAGATGATAAATCCAATCCAACGATAAAGGTACCCAAACACCGAAATGATTTCATTAATTTTCACCTCATTGTGATCAAACAACGGTTTATAAAGTACAAAACCAATCGCATTGCCTATACCCAACTCAGCTAAATTCAGAAACCCAAGTAAATTCTGCAATGTACTTGTCAATCCAACAAAATCAGTACCCAAACAATCCAAAAAGATCTTTCTGGAAAAGAATGATAATACCAATATTAAAAAATAAAAAATCAAATTGACTCGGGCATTCAGCAACGACTTTTTTACGCGGGACCCATGAGTTATTTGCTGTTCCACAAACTAGAATATAAATAAACTTCAGATTAAGATTTCATGAAGTATCAGACAATCTAATACTATCTTTATGATTTGTATATGTTATGAAAACATCCGATCCATCTTTTTCTGAAGCCAAAAGAATATTCCCGTACGATTGAGGTGCGTGCGGTAGCCGATGCGATGGAGCAGACGGACAAATTGCGTCTTGTGGCGGATATGCCGCCCCATGAAGTCATAAAGGCCAAGTGTGATCAGAATGCTCAGCTCCAGCACGATATACAATTGGACATTGATCGAGCAGCCGGCCGTGTAGCTGAGCCACCAGCACAGCACCACGAAGAAGTTCAGGATCAGAAACGCAAGGGTCGTGGCGGCATGCGAGCATCCCAGGCGGATGAGCATGTGGTGCAGGCACGTCTTGTCCGGGAGGAACGAAGACTTGCGCTTCAGGATGCGTGTTGTCATCACGCGAAGCGTATCGAAGACCGGAACGGACAGAACCGCCAGCACAACCAGCATAAAAGAAACCAGCCCGATATATGTCGCATCATAAACCTCGCTCATCGAACCGAAACACAAGATACGGATCATGAAGACCGACATGACAATACCCATGACTAACGTTCCACCGTCACCGATGAACATCTTCGAACTCTTGCCGAAGACGTTGTGGAAGAAGAACGGGATCAGCGATCCGACCGCCACAACGACCAATATACCCATCGCCCAATCCCTCATGTACCAGAGCATCATACCGAAGAGCAGGCTCAGCAAAATGCAATAGCCCGACGAAAGGGCATCTCCCCTATCAATCAGGTTGATAGCGTGAATGATACCCACGGCAAAAAGTGCCGTCAGCAGAATAGCCGCCCAACCCGAAATCTGATTAAAGCCCCACAACCCGTGGAAGACATTCCAAACACACCCTCCGATGAAAATCAGCAGCAAGGCTCCACAGACTCCGTCCGAAAAGCGTGAAGCCCAAGCATATCCTTTTGTCCCGACAACCTTCCTTTGGGCCACGGCACTCGGCATGCTCCTATCCTTCAGGCAATAAACGGATTCCAAACAGGGAATGAAACAAAGATGCATGCAGTCAAACATCCGAAGACGGTTTATCCACAAACCCTATTGTTATGTTGGATACCAACATATACCAATAAAGAACGCCTAAATACGATCGACGGCTTTCTGCAGCCAGAAAAAGATACCCGTACGGTTCAGATGCGTGCGGTAGCCGATCTGGTGAAGCAGGTGCAGAAAACGGGTTTTGCGACGGATCTGCCGCTCCATGAAGTTATAGAGACCGAATGTGATCAGCAGGCCGAGGGCCAGAATAATGTAAAGCTGCGTATCGATCGAACAACCGACCTTGTAGCTGATCCATCCGCACAGGACCACGAAGGCATTGAGCAGCAGGATTGCAAGCGTCGTGGCAGCATGCGAGCATCCCAGGCGGATGAACATGTGGTGCAGGTGCGTCTTGTCGGGATGGAACGGAGACTTGCCCTTCAGGATGCGGGCCATCATCACGCGCAACGTATCAAAAACCGGAACCGACAGCACTGCCAGCGTAAAGGCCACAAGCCCCAGATTCTCCTGGGCATGCATCATGTATTGGGCATCGTGCTGCAGCAGCCGCATAACGAATACCGACATGATGATGCCCATCACGAGCGTACCGCCGTCTCCAATGAACATTTTCGACGTCTTGCCGAAGACATTGTGAAAGAAAAACGGAATAAGCGATCCTGCGGATACAGCCGCCAGAATGGCCATGACCGGATCGTCGGCCAGCCAGAACATCACTCCGAATTGGATGCCAGCCATGATGCAGTAACCCGATGAAAGTCCATCCACACCGTCGATCAGGTTGATGGCATTGATGATGCCCACGGCTGCAAAGACCGTCAGCGGGATGGCAATTCCGTGAGGAATCTGTCCGAGCCCCCACAATCCGTGGAAATCATCCAGCGTGTAGCCCCCGACGAAAACCAGCAGCAGGACTGTGCCTATCTCGACCAGAAAGCGCAGGGCCGGGGAGAGATCGAGGATGTCATCGAGCGTCCCGGTATAGAGCATGATCATCATGGCGACCACCACGATGAACAGATCCGAACAGTCGCAGGCAATACCGGCACAACCCAAGCCAATCACCGTCCCGAAAAACACGGCAATGCCGCCCAGAACAGGAACCGGTTTGCGTTGGAGTTTCCGGGCGTCGGGATTGTCCACGATGTTCTTGTCGAGGGCAATGGCGACCAGTCGCGGATGAATCCAACAAACGCCCAATACCGCAATCAATGAGGTAATGAAATACAACATGTCAGGAAATATTTGTTGATGGGAACAATCGAAAGAGGGAAACGGTCGGTAGATCCTTGCAGACGCGGTCTCAACGACCTATTTCAGCGGAAGCACAAGCCTGCGGGTCCGGAGTAGCAGACTGTCCGGTATACATGTCATGCCCCAACCACCAATCATAATCATCAAGGCGCTTGATAAGCTGCAATTTACATTTTTTAGGATTCGTCTCCTCGCGCCACGGATCGACGGCAGCATGCGCATGATCCCGGCAAATACAACTGTTTGTACAGCCGTAGAGTGTAACCAGCAACAATGCACGCGACTGTTCGGCGCGGATCAGCGGCAGGATACTCCGGATCGTACCAACCATACGGTCGAATTCCTCCTTCTCTCCAAGAATCGCATAGGCAGGAAGCAGCATCGAGTAAAGTTTACAACGCATGACGTCGCTCTCCAATTGCAGACTACCGTACTGCTGCAACACCTCGCGGGCCAGTTCCCGATCTTCGTCGGTCACTCCTTCGGACGAATGGTAACGCCGCAACGCCTCGTGCAAACCCGCAGGCAACCGGTCCCCATTGAAGCGAGTGTAGACATGCCGGTTGTCCGAATTCAAGGCAATAACCTCATATTGGCCAGGCTCCACGCAAAGTAGTGGCACATACATGCAGTTTTCGACACAGACCATGATCTCTTTCCTTCCGCCGCCGGGCTGGATGATAACACTCGCCTCCACCGCCTTTGAACTGCCCCTCGGTAATGCGCACCCGATCTCCTTTCATCAGCCGGTTCGGCCCGGGCGTATAAACGGGAAGCTCGTCGCAGTAGGATTCGGCAACCCATTTCAGATTGGCCATCTCCTCGTCCGACAGATAGGGATAGTACCCACCATATCCGTCGCGGACTCGTGGGAGAAAACTGTATTGAGGTAGATAATGTTTCAAACGATAGATTTCAGCCTCCGAGGCGTGTATGAAGACGTAATTGTAGAGCAACGGATGCTGCGTTCGGACCAACACGCCCTTCTTTTCGCAAACCGCGACATACGACGGAGCAAAAAATTCGAACGTTGGTTCGCCGACACGCATGCGCCGCGCCAGTTCGGCTTGCAACCCTTTGGCTGGGTTACCTCTGTAGTATCCTTTTGGAGAGACCGGCAGTACCAGCACGTACCACCTTACCGCATGATTACTCCTCTTCGTGCGGATCCGCTCGGAACCCGAACCGGCCCAAGTCCAATTACCACCCTGCGTATTCATTCCAGCGTCGTATTTATACAAGGAATCCGCATCGTATTCGGGCAATTCAATGCCTTGTCAGCGCAAAAACAGAACACGCTGACAATCAGCAAATTAATGGTCACACATGCGGCATTCGTGAAAATTTCGAACACCCAACTTCGCTTCGGGCTTGTTTGCAAACCAACAGTTGCGAACGTTTGTTATTTCTGTTTAAGAAACCGCACTATTTAGTCGCAAAAATAGATAAATTAGTCGAATATACAAAAAGTACGAACCTTTTCTTGCGCCAAACCATCCCGAACAATGTATTTTTTTGACTTCCAGATAAAAAAGCCGTTCCTTTACCATTATATTTTCACAACAGTTCTCCCCAATGCAGCATTCCGCCAAGCGACAAGAGGACAGATACGAATAATAAAAAAACAGCATCTATGACCAGAACGGATCGATCATCAATCTTGAACAAGCGATTTTTCCCTGTATGGTTTCTTAAACAGAACCCACACTAAGAAATAAACAATCCGGATTTGTTTCTTTCGGGAAGGGAGGGGGAGGGCCGGCAACCGGGCCTCCCCTCCCGACACAGACTACCGAATAGAGAACCTGGCAAGGAGCTGCAACTGATCGGTCGGAGGCGTCTCATCCGAGGCCAGAGGACACAACACCGTATATTCGGTACTGCCCACCCCATCGATATCGCGCGCATTGCCCAACAGAGACTCCAGAACAAACAGTTCCTGCTGTTTCTCCTCGATCATCCTCATCACCAACTCGTTGCACATCCGGACCACCTGCCGTCCTGACTTAAGGAGTTTGCCAAAAGCGATAGCACGGAGTCCCAGTTCAGGAAGTCCCAGGTTGGCATTGACGTAGGCAAATCCCAGGTTCGTAAGATCGGCTTTAAGATTCCGCAAACGTTTCATCTCGTCCACACAGGTCTCGTATTCACGCACCATATTGACGAAATGATCCTCGTCCGTACGCAACGACACAGCCTTGCACACCGCTCCGGAAGCGGTTTCCAGATAATAGGTGTAGATCTTGTAGAACGGCTTCGTCTGCTCGACCAGCTCGACCGTCTGCCCGTAAACCTTGGAACAGTCCGACAGATAGGCATCCACACTCTGCACTCCGGAAGCCGCAGGGCGCTTCCACTGGATCGCAAGTTTTTTCTCCGTATACAACGGCTCCGTTACGACGCTTTTTGAGAGGCGCGCCTCCTTGGGCACACTCAACTCAAGCCGATCCCGTGTCAGCCGAATGTCGTAAAAGACATACTGTCCCGAGGTATTGTAGGTATTCGCCAACCAGAACATAAGTTGCTCACAGCCGTCAATCGGCACCGTGGCAGTCTGGGGCTCCATAGTCTCATAGACGGTCAGTTCGGCAACGACCCGCTGATCCGCACCGATAAGAAGCGTCTCCTTGTAATCACTCGCCGAACCCGCGAAGGGACGGAGGCAGGCCACGGTGAACGTCACGCTGTTGTACGCCCCGTAGGTGTTGAAGGCAGCACACGAATTCTCCACGGCATTGCCTCCGGCCGCTAGCATGAGGAAGGCCGCGGCTCCGATGAGTGTGCTTCCAACGATAGCTCCGCCTACGGCAGCCCCGGCAACGAACGCCGAGCCAACGGCTGCTCCGCCGATCGCACCGGCCGCTGCATTGTCAGTCCCGGCAAGGACTCCGTGATCGAGCGAAAAGTGCACACTGGTCTGAAGCATGAAACCCTTGTTGATGCGGGTACCGTCGGGCATCTCGAAATAGCGACGTTGCGTACTTCCATCATAGAAGATTCCGTCGCGGTTATCGGCTTGAGTACTCACATAATGGATATATGGAGCACCAAGGTCGATCAGGTCGATTTCCGACGGGCACTCCGGTGTCGGATGCACGAAAAGGTCGTTCTCAACAGGTTTGCCGCGGTACACCACAATATCTGCGATACCGTATGCCCCGACATTGAGGTTCCCCGAGCCCCCGTTCTCGAAGCGCAGCTTGCGACACCGCTTGATCGGCAGCGTAAAGTGCTGGTTGGGATAAGTAGCCATCATCGGAGCCTCGAGCAGGAGTTCATCATCGGCATAGACCCGGATGACATCGTTGGTCATCGACCAGCTCTTACCCACATATCCGGCAGTGAAGCTCACATAGTCGAACTCCCGGCCCAAGTCGAAGACCGCATACGACACAATATTATCATTCCAGAAATCGGCTTTCTCGTAGAGGATAAAACCCTCACTGAAGCGCTGACCTCCCATCGAGAAGGTGATGTGATCGGATTCGCCGTTGTAGACTTGATGCTCAACTTGTCCTCCAACCGCATAGGGCGGAATGTTCGAGACCAGTTTGCAGACATCGGGCAGTTCCTTGAGCCGCGGGTTGATCTGCTTGACGGCGTCCTCATCCGCCCCGGATTCAGCATAGGCGCCGGCAGGATAGAGGGTCGCATCGACGATAGCCGCATACATGCTCTGGTTGGCTTGTTCGGTATGAAACGACAACTGGTGGCACCCTGTGACATCCAACACGATGCGCCGAGCGATATCGTCCTGTGAGATCTCGTATTCGTGAAGGATCCGTCCGTCAGCCTTGACGGTGATCCAACCCTTTCCGCCGCTGCTCTTATCGTTATTGACCGGACCGGCAAGCAGACTGAGTGTCTCGTACTGTCCCCGCAGGTTGAAATAGGAGCAACCGGGCTGCACGCCGATGAAGGCCATGTTCATGTTGCAGACAATACCGTAATGATATTTGTTTCCATTGACAAATACGGTCTTGTACTCGTCGTCCGGAGAGACGACAAAGTGGTTGTTCTGCGCATAGGGTCGCAGATCACGGATCAGCTGCGTCGTTTTCGCAGATCCGGAGATCAGATTGCCCGTTTCACGGGGTGTTTCGCCGGCTTTCCAGAGGGTCACCTCGCCGAATCCGATCGTTCCTTCGCCAGTGACCAGCACAAACTTCAGTTCATCGACACCCGTGACATCCACCCGAATCCGCTTGGGAATACCGTATTGACGCACCACCTCGTCCACTACCTTGCGTCCGTCGGCATAAACGGTAACCACACGCGGATCCCCTTCGTAGGATTCATCCTCCAGTCCGAGAACGAACAGAAGCGTTTCATAGGCACCTCCCAGGCGGAAAGTGGCATATCCGGGCTGATAGGGCCCCTGGGAACTGCCGATGGTAAAACCGCCCTGCCACGACAGGCCCCCGCTCAAATGGATCTTCTTCGAATTCGGGCCCGAATACTTATAGGCCTCATACATGTACGATTTGACCGGCGAAGTGACATTGACAAGGTATCTTGTCTGTGCTGCAACCTGACTGCAACACAGAATCAGAACAGCAAGAAGCAATGCGGTGCGTTTCATAGAATCTACATTTTGATGAGCGAATGCTGTGCGAAATACGAAAATCACGAAGAGAGCACGACGGCCCGGACCCGGTCGAAACGACGCCCCGCCAGATCGGATGGTGCGATTAGGAAATCAAGCACCCCAACATCCATGAAGTTGAGTTCGAAATCCTCGCCTTCGAACGAATCGACCTGCAGCAGGATTTGCCACTTCTCGAACGGGTGATCCCAGGTCTCCCAGGGCCGGTGTGTCGGAGGAGCGAAGAGCGCATGGTCGTCAGACGAGATGCGAGGATCGAGACCGAAGCAGATCCTTATCCCGACAGGAGGCGTCAGAGCATCCGCCCCAACGGGCGGAGCCACCCTTACCATCCCCTCACACGAGGGGAAGCAGAACACCTTCACGTCATCCGGTCTGCAGATACAACCGCCGACGCTCTCCGAGACCGAGAAATCACCCAGATAAGGATCGATCTTCGCAAAGAACGACAACAGCCCCTCATGGGGCAACAACGATTCCCTGTCATAGGGTGCAGCCTCGGACAAGTTAATCTGACACACAAAGACATAGGGGCGTTCCTTTCCCCCACCATCGGCGATGTAGACCGGATAGGCGAAATCCCGGGGTAAATCGGGGAATCCCCAAAAGCGGGATGTCACCGCAGGGTCTGCACCCAGGGGCCCGGTCGGATACAAGTAAATCGGCATCATGACAGTATGGTATTATTGAGTGGCTAATCCTCTTCAATTGCCTGTCCCGACCCAATCGGCATCCATTATCCGGCGGCAATGCCGTTCCCCTCTATTGGGACAGAATTGTGATAGAGGTCGATGCCATCTATAAGATCCGCTGAACCGCTACTCTTCACCGCATACCCATCCGCCCCGAGACCAATGTCCGGTCGATCCAACAGGAACAGATTTTCCGCCACCGCATTCCGATCCTCTCGATCTCGCGAAGAATCCGCGTGCAGAACAATCGGATGCCCGCAATTGTCCGGTTATATCCATCTCCTGTACCCATGGCCGGCTACCTATGTAAAATCCGAATCTCGCTCCAACGGCTACACCGAATTGTCCTCAGTCGAACAATACCCGCGGATTCATCTCTTTGGGCGACCTCCATTCGATTCCCCGGCGGGCCAACTCTTCCCTCTTGACAGACCAATAGAGGAAACAGAAACCCATGCGTCTCCGCTGTCTCCGCAGACGCCGGCCGCAAGCCTTTTCCACCTCGCAGATCGTCTCTTCCCACTCCGGAGTCCGCTCCACGGGATCGAACATCAGATGGCACCCATACCGTCGGCAATACTCTTCCACCGGGAGATCAGGATCGATAAAATCCTCCAGTTTCCGCAATGCGGCCCGGTTTTCCGGATTGTCAGCATCAAGACTGCGCATGTATTCACGGACCTTGATACAGAATCTCGGCGTAAGCGTTTCGCTCATCAGCCCGAGCATCCGCCCCAGCAAAGCAGCCTTTTGCATTGGGGTATCGAACACATCCTTAAGACTCGGGGGCAGCGCTTTCATCCGGTCAAAGGCCTCCCTTCCCAGCGCAACGTTCCGCCAGGATTCGCCGAACGAATCATAGTTCTTCACCATCTTTGCGAACAAGGCGGCTATTTTGCGGACCGCTGTATTCATAATCGGAAGTATTTGAATCAAACAACCGAACAGAAGACCAACCTGCATCCGCCAATCAGCCTGACGGATAAGGACAAGTTAGAAAAAACATTCCGAATTTCCAAGAATCCACGCAAGAAATATAAACAAAAAAGATCAGCCGACTCATCTCCGACCGGATCCGTTCAATAATATTCCGGAGACAGCAGCCGCCAGTTCAATACAGAGTTCATCCCGAAAACCGTACAAAAAGTTTCGGGCTCCGTCCATCCCCTTTTTGTACAGCAACCATGACAAGTCATACCTTATTATAATATTACAACGGGCAATCAGGAACAACACTGCAGGGGATTTCAGTATGCAGTAATTGCCTCAACCGAAATACCGACCGCAATTCTCCAGTTTCAATCCTTGAAAAAACGAATGCCGACGATGGGAAACCAATAAATTTCAACAACCAAATCTTACTGAACCACGCAGCGCCTACAAGCAAACGCAAACCAATATAAATCAACAACGTAACCTTATCAAACAATTGTACACGAATCCAAAAAGAGGGCAAAAAGACCATTTTTGAAAATAGATAAATAATTTTTAATTTTGATTTTCACAAACTTTTTATCGAATTTTACACCCGCAACAGCCCAAAAAAGAGGTCCGCGACTTGCATTTTCCGCAGATGTTTTCTATATTTGTTGGACGACATATTGAACACGGAAGTGTAAGTTTATTCTCACAGTGGAATCTGGAAAATTCAATTGGAGAGAGGATAAGCGGCCAACTTCTTACGTCATACCCGTTTCACAGGGATAGGCGTGGGCTGTTGCTTATTTTATCTCCAAGGTATTCCAGAACCTCACTGTTAAAGTAAACATCGGCACCACGCTT
>ENA-UOJG01000321-UOJG01000321.1-human-gut-metagenome-genome-assembly--contig:-C47-NODE-321-length-71304-cov-24.266881_pt1 | contig 71304 bp, 68 predicted proteins | sample MGYA00242340_ERZ723887 | MGnify/ENA metagenome assembly ERZ723887 | reverse complement strand
ACCTCATGCACGGTTTGATGAGGGGCGGATGAAAATTTCATCCGCCTACTCTACCCAAAATGAGGTGGCAAACCACCACCCCATCCAATCACCCACAGGAAGGAGGAAGCCGTTATGCTCTGTCCCCACCATGATATAAAAATCGTTCAGCGCAGCAACCGCCAGTCAGCCGTAGCCGCCGCAGCTTATCAGAGCGGCGAACGGTTGTTTTCCGAGTACGACCAGAAGCAGAAATACTATGCAGAGAAACGAGGGATCGTCCACACAGAAATCATGCTGCCGCCCCACGCCCCGCCGGAGTACGCAGACCGCAACACCTTGTGGAACGCCGCCGAAGCCGTAGAAAAACAATGGAACTCCCAGCTTGCCCGAAGGATCGTACTTGCCATACCGAGGGAAATCCCCCGGTCACAGCACGCCGGCCTGATCCGGGACTATTGCCGGGAGTTTTTTGTTTCCAAAGGCATGATTGCCGATTTTGCCATTCACGATAAGGGGGACGGGAATCCCCACGCCCACATCCTGCTGACCATGCGGGCAATGGACGAAAACGGGAAATGGCTTCCCAAGAGCCGGAAGGTTTATGACCTTGACGAGAACGGCGAGCGTATCCGGCTCCCGTCCGGGAACTGGAAAAGCCACAAGGAGGACACCGTGGACTGGAACGACCAGAAGTACGGCGAGATATGGCGGCAAGGCTGGGCGGCTACGGCAAACCGCTATCTGGAAGCCAATGACCGCCCGGAGCGCCTTGACCTTCGTTCCTATGAGCGACAGGGGCTTGATAAAATCCCCACTGTCCACATGGGGCCAGCGGTCAGCCAGATGGAGAAACGAGGGATACAGACCAACATCGGCAACCTGAACCGGGATATTACCGCCGCCAACCGGCTCATGCAGTCCATCCGTCAGATGGTGCGCCACCTGAAAGGCTGGATTGCAGACCTGAAGGAGAAAAAGGCCGCCCTGCTGGAAGCCTTGCAGGAAGCGAAGGAACCCACCCTGCCGGAGCTGCTGGGCAAATATCTGGATTTGCGCCGGGAGGAGCGCACCGGCTGGACGAGCAAAGGCCAGCTCAAAGGCACTGTGAACGACTTCAACAAGGTTATGGTCGCCATCCGCTATCTGCGGGAAAAGGAGCTGTCCACCGTGGAGAGTTTGGACGCCTATCTGGATACCGTCAGCGGGCAGGCCGTTTCCATCCGGGCAGAGATGAAGCCGAAGGAAAAGCGCATGAAGGAGATCGACACCCTGCTTTCCCATATCGCCAACTTTGAAGCCCACAAGCCGGTTCATGCGGAATATGCCGCCATCCGGTTTAAGAAGCCAAAGGAACAGTTTGCCGCCGCCCATCGGGACGAGCTGGACGCCTACAATGCCGCTGTCCGCTATTTCAAGGTGCATTTGGAGGGAACCAAGTACAGCACCAAAAAGCTGAATGAGGAACGGACGCAGCTTGCCGGAGAAGTGGCCGAGTACAGGGAACGCCTGTCGGCGGTGCAGGAGGATGTGAAGATTCTCCGGGATGTGCGCCACTGGCTCAATCAGGTGCTTCCGTCCGAGCAGTACCGCCAGACCGCCGAGCCGGGCAAGAAACCATCCATCCAGCAGGCAGTCAAAGGCCGGGCACAGCGTATCCGGGAGGAACAGGCCGAGAAACGCCAGCAATCCCGCACAGAGAAAAAACAGGATATGGAACTTTAACAGGCGCTTGCCATTTTCTTTTCGAGAATGACAGGCGCTTTTCTTATTTTCAGGAGGATTTAGTTGAATGTATTTGAAGCTGTCAAGCAGTCTGTTACCACCCGGCAGGCTGCCGAGCATTTCGGAATCCGGGTGGGACGAAACGGGATGTGCGTCTGTCCCTTCCATGCCGACAAAAACCCAAGCATGAAGGTTGACCGGCGCTTTCACTGTTTCGGCTGTCAGGCAGACGGGGATGTGATCGACTTTGTTTCCCGTCTGGAAGCTGTCAGCCCAAAGGAAGCCGCCCTCATGCTGGCACAGGCGTTTTCCATCCCCTATGAGGACAAGGAGCCGTCCAGCCACAGGAAACCACCGCAGGAAACCCCGGAACAGCGGTTCCGCCGTATGGAGCGTTACTGCTTCCGGGTGCTGTGCGATTACCGAAACCTGCTGCGCCGCTGGAAACGGGACTATGCCCCCAAGACACCAGACGAGGATTTCCACCCGCTGTTTGTGGAAGCCCTGCAAAAGCAGGACTATGTGGACTATCTGCTGGATGTGCTGCTCTCCCCGGACATGGAGGAACGGGCAGCCCTTATCATCGACTGTGGAAAGGAAGTGAGCAATCTTGAAAGACGAATGGCAGAGCTTGCCGCCGGAGATACGGCAGGCCGCAGAACAGACCATGCAAGAAGCACCGCCGCCCCGGAGCGTTGAGGAAGTCAAAGCCATGCTGGAAAGCACCGAGAAAGGCGGCGTCCGCAACAGTATCCGCAACTGCCTGACCGTCTTTCAGAATGACCCGCTGCTTTCCGGGGCAATCGCAAAAAATCTGCTGACCGAGCGAGTGGACATTGTAAAGCCCATCGGCTACCACCGCATCGGCACCGCCATCACGGACACGGATATGAACTATCTGCTCCTGTATCTGGAAGAAACCTATGGGCTGACCAGCGAAAAGAAGATTGCCGCCGCCATCGGGATCGTTGCCAACGAAAACGGCTATCACCCCATCCGGGACTACCTGAACGGCCTGACCTGGGACGGAACCGAGCGTATCCGTACCTGTCTGCACCACTTTTTAGGAGCCGACAGCGACCAGTACACCTATGAAGCCCTGCGGCTGTTCCTGCTGGGAGCCATCCACCGGGCATTTCATCCCGGCTGCAAGTTTGAGGTCATGCTCTGTCTGGTGGGCGGTCAGGGAGCCGGAAAATCCACCTTTTTCCGGCTGCTGGCCGTGAAAGACGAGTGGTTTTCCGATGACCTTCGCAAGCTGGACGATGACAATGTGTACCGCAAGCTGCAAGGCCATTGGATTATCGAGATGTCGGAGATGATCGCCACCGCAAACGCCAAGAGCATTGAGGAAATCAAGTCTTTTTTGAGCCGACAGAAGGAGGTCTATAAAATCCCATACGAAACCCACCCGGAGGACAGGCTGCGGCAATGTGTGTTCGGCGGCACTTCCAATGCCCTTGACTTCCTGCCCCTTGACCGTTCCGGCAACCGGCGCTTCCTGCCGGTCATGGTGTACCCGGAACAGGCCGAGGTTCACATTTTGGAGGACGAAGCCGCTTCCAGAGCCTATCTTGCACAGGTCTGGGCAGAAGCCATGACGGTTTACCGCAGCGGGGATTTTAAGCTGTCTTTCAGCCCGGAAATGGTGCGCTATCTCAAAGAACACCAGCGGGATTTCATGCCGGAGGACACCAAGGCCGGGATGATCCAAGCCTACCTTGACCGCTATACCGGCAGCATGGTGTGTTCCAAGCAGCTTTTCCGGGAAGCCCTGAACCACCCCTTTGACGAGCCGAAGCAATGGGAAATCCGGGAGGTCAACGACATTATGAACCATTGTGTCACAGGCTGGCACTACTTTTCCAATCCCCGGATGTTCCCGGAATACGGCAGGCAAAAGGGCTGGGAGCGTGAAGCCCCGGCAACGGATACCAGCAACGGAGCCGAAAAAATCCCGGAGGGATTTGTGGAGGTCACAGAGCAGATGGAGCTTCCTTTCTGAAAATCCCACCCCGTTGCCGACTTTGTTGCACTCCCGTTGCCGGGCTGGTTGCCGGGGAAAGCCCCGTAACTGCGGGCTTTTTCCCCTATCAGCAACCAAAGCAACAGAAAAATAAAAGAAAATATAAATTGTAACCAAACCGCCAGACAGAGATGGTTTTGAGGTTTTTTGAAGCCCGTTGCCGGACTTCGTTGCCGACCTTCTCCTTGTCTGGCTATTCTATTATGGAGGATAACTGCCTATGGCAAAAACGAAAACAGAGATTCATGTTACCACAGTTTTTGACGGCGAACTGGACGCAGCGGATGTCTTTGTGAGCCTGATTGCCCAAAAATATGGGCAGAATACCGGCAAGGATAATCTTGCGAAAACACAAGATTTAGGATATAATAAAGACGAGGTTCAGAAGAACCGTGTTCCGTCTGGATTGTGCGGGTAAACGGTTATGATGAACGGATATGAATATACAGACATGGACGCAATACTGGCAGGCAGCTTCCGGGCAGCCATCTATTGCAGGCTTTCCAAAGACGATGACCTTGACGGGGAGAGCGCCAGTATTGCCAACCAGCGGGATATGCTGGAAAAATACTGCGAAAAGCAGGGATGGGAGGTTGTGGCAGTCTATCAGGACGATGGCTACACGGGGCTGAACATGGAGCGCCCCGACCTGAAACGGATGTTAAAGGCCATCGAGCGCAGGCAGATAAATCTTGTGATAACGAAAGATTTATCGAGGTTGGGCCGAAATTACTTGCAGACCGGCACACTGATCGAGGACTTCTTCCCCCGTCACGGCGTCCGCTATATCGCCATGAATGACGGTATCGACACCATGCGGGACAACAACGACATTGCGCCGTTCAAGAACATCCTGAACGAGATGTACAGCAAGGATATTTCCAAGAAGGTACATTCCTCGTATCTTCTGAAAGCCCAGCAAGGCCAGTTTACCGGCTGTGTGGCTCCCTTTGGGTATCGGAAAGACCCGGAGGACAAAAACCACCTGCTGGTGGACGAGGAAACCGCCCCCATTGTCCGGCAAATCTTCCTTTGGGCGCTGGAAGGACACGGCCCCAACTTCATCCGGCGCAGGCTGGAAGAACAGAAGGTGCCTTGCCCTACATGGTGGAACCGGGAACGGGGCTTCCGCAATGTCCGCACCAAATGGGAAAAGAAAGACCCGGAAAACGGGCGGTATATGTGGGACTTCTCTGTGATAAAAGACATCCTGATGAATCCCGTTTATACTGGGGCGATAGCTTCCCAAAAGAAGGACTACCGCTTCAAAATCGGCACCATTGGCGAGAAGAAGCCGCAGGACTGGATTGTGGTGGAGGAACGGCACGAACCGTTGATTGACAGCAAAAGTTTTGCCATCGTGCAGGACAAGCTGAAATCCCGCCAGCGCCCCCGGCAAGACGGGGAAACCAGCCTGTTTGCCGGGCTTATCAAGTGCGGCGAGTGCGGCAAGTCGCTGACCATCCGCACCACCCACGCCAAGCACCCGCAGCAGATTTACGCCTGTAAGACCTATGGGGCGTTTGGCAAGAACCATTGCACCCAGCACCGGGTGGAGTACGACACCCTTTACCACCTTGTCCTGAACAAAATCCGGGAGTGCGCCAAGGCTGCCCTGACCGATGGGGAAGCCATTGCCGGGAAACTGACCAACACCTGTGAAGCCGAGCAGAAAGGCCAGCGGGAAGCGTTGGAGCGTTCCCTGACAAAAGACGAGGAACGGATTGAGGTTCTGGAAAAGATGGTGCTGCGGCTCTATGAGGACATGGTTGCCGGGCGGATCAGCGAAGCCAACTTCAATCTCATGCTGGACAAGACGCAGAAGGAACAGGCCGAGTTGAAAGAACGGGTTGCACAGGGGCGCAAGAAGCTGGCTGATGAAATGCGGCTGGCGATGGACGCCAAACAATGGGTGGACGCCATTCAGGAATATGCCGACATCACGGAGTTGGACGCCGCCACCTTAAACCGCCTGATTAAAGAAATCGTTGTCCATGAACACATCGACAGCGATAAGACACGACACATTTCTATCGAAATTCACTTCAATCTCAAACCCATCCCGGAGGTGGAACAGGTCAAGGGCTGACCTGTCCCCTCCGGGGCGGTTCTAAAACAATTCCATATATTTTTTGACACGCCGCCGCCTGCCATCGAGCAAGGTTTTACTCCTATTTGGGGATAAAACAGCTCATGGCGGGCGGCGGCGTGGCGCTCATCGGCATGACCCTCGTCCCCCTGCTTACCGGTCTTTTCGGTTAATCGCCGCACAGCAAGACAGAAGTGAGTAAAATCCAGGGCTTCCCCCTGCCATAGCGCAGGGGGAGCCGGAAAGGAGGTCGATGCCGATTGGATTTATTGCTCAACACGCTGACCGAATGGCTCAAGGAACTTCTTGCCGGAGCGATTGCATCCAACCTGACAGGGATGGTTGAATCGGTGAATACAAAGGTCGGAGATATTGCGGCGCAGGTCGGTCAGACCCCGCAGGGCTGGAACAGCGGAATCTTCCATATGATTCAGAACCTTTCCAACAACGTGATCCTGCCCATAGCCGGTATCATTCTGGCGCTGGTCATGACCATGGAATTCATCCGCATCATCATGGATAAGAACAACATGCATGATTTTGACACCTGGTCGATTCTCATGTGGGTGTTCAAGACGGCCTGCGCTATTCTGATCGTGTCCAACACCTGGAATATCGTTATGGCGGTGTTCGACGTTTCTCAGACGGTGGTGAACAACGCCGCCGGCAATATCGTGGGCAATACGGATATCGAGCTTGTCACAGAGGGGCTTGAGGAAACGCTGATGGCCATGGAGCTTTCCAGCCTGATCGGCCTGTGGTTCCAGTCCATGATTGTAGGTGTAACCATGCATATCCTGTCTATCATCATTATGCTTATCTGCTTCGGCAGAATGATTGAGATCTATCTGGTCACATCGGTTGCGCCGATCCCCATGTCCACCATGATGAATCACGAGTGGAGCCAGATGGGTCAGAACTATCTCAGAAGCCTGTTTGCACTGGCGTTTCAGGGCTTCTTAATCATCGTCTGCGTGGCAATTTATGCCGTCCTTGTGCAGAACATGGTCGTGGAGAGCGATATCTCCATGGCAATCTGGACGGTTATGGGTTACACCGTGCTGCTGTGCTTCACGCTGTTCAAGACCAGCTCGCTGGCCAAGAGCGTGTTCAACGCACATTAAGGAGGTGGAATCAGAATGGCATATGTACCCGTACCCAAGGACATGAACGCAGTCAAAACCAAGGTCGCCTTCAACCTGACCAAGCGCCAGATCGTCTGCTTCGGCGGAGGGCTTCTGGTGGGGCTTCCGGTCTTTTTTCTCATCAAGGGACACGTCAGCAGCAGTACGGCAACGCTCCTCATGGTGCTTGTCATGCTGCCTTTTTTCATGTTCGCCATGTATGAGAAGAACGGGCAGCCGCTGGAAAAGATCATCCGCAATATCGTGCAGGTCAGTTTTATCCGCCCGAAGGAGCGGCCATACAAAACAAATAACTTCTATTCTGCCGTAGTACGGCAGGAAAAACTGGATAAGGAGGTACAGAAGATTGTCCAAGGCGAAAAAGCTCACAAGAGCGGAAAAGCAGCAGATTAACGCTGCCATTCAGAACGCCAGACGACAGGACAAAAGACACAAATCCGCACAGGATTCCATCCCCTTTCAGCGCATGTTCCCGGACGGCATCTGCCACGTGACCGATCATTACTACACCAAGACGGTGCAGTTCCAGGACATCAACTATCAGCTGAATCAGAACGAGGACAAGGCCGCCATCTTTGACGGCTGGTGCGACTTCCTCAACTACTTTGACAGCTCCGTGCGCTTTGAGCTGTCCTTTATCAATACGGCGGCGAACAAGGATACCTACTCGGAGCGCATCGCCATTCCCCTGAAGGGCGACAGCTACGACAGCATCCGCGCCGAATACACCCAGATGCTGAAAAATCAGCTGGCCAAGGGCAACAATGGCCTCATCAAGACCAAGTACCTGACCTTCGGCATCGAGGCCGATTCGCTGAAAAACGCCAGGCTCCGGCTGGAGCGCATTGAGACCGATGTGCTGAACAACTTCAAGCGCCTGGGCGTTCAGGCTGATCCGATGAACGGAAAGCAGCGTCTGGAGCTGCTCCACGGCATCTTCCACATGGACGAGGAGCAGCCGTTTCTCTTTGACTGGGACTGGCTGGCTCCCACCGGGCTTTCCGTGAAGGACTTTATCGCGCCCAGCTCCTTTTCCTTCCGAAACGGCAAAAACTTCACCATGGGCAGGAAAATCGGACAGGTTTCCTTCCTCCAGATTCTCGCGCCGGAGCTGAACGACCGGATGCTGGCCGACTTTCTGGATATGCAGAGCAGTCTGATTGTGACCATGCATGTTCAGTCGGTGGATCAGGTCAAAGCCATTAAGACCATCAAGCGCAAAATCACCGATCTGCAGAAGATGACCATTGAGGAGCAGAAAAAGGCCGTCCGCGCCGGATATGATATGGACATCATCCCCAGCGACCTGGCCACCTACGGCAACGAGGCGAAGAAGCTCCTGCAGGATCTGCAGTCCAGAAATGAGCGCATGTTCCTGCTGACCTTCCTGGTGCTGAACGTGGCGGAGACCAAACAGCAGCTGGAAAACAATGTGTTCCAGGCCGGCTCCATTGCCCAGAAATACAACTGCCAGCTGACCCGGCTCGACTTCCAGCAGGAGGAAGGGCTGATGAGCAGCCTGCCGCTGGGGCTCAATCAGGTGGAGATCGAGCGCGGCATGACCACATCCAGTGTGGCGATTTTCGTGCCGTTTACCACGCAGGAGCTGTTCCAGAGCGGCAAGGAGGCGCTCTACTGCGGCATCAACGCCCTGTCCAACAACCTGATCATGGTGGACAGAAAGCTTCTCAAGAACCCGAACGGCCTGATTCTCGGCACGCCCGGCTCCGGCAAATCCTTTGCCGCCAAGCGCGAGATTGCCAATGTATTTTTCGTCACCGATGATGACATCATCATCTGCGACCCGGAATCGGAGTACGGCACACTGGTGGAGCGCCTGGGCGGGCAGGTCATCAAAATCTCGCCCACATCCAGCGACTACATCAACCCCATGGACCTGAACCTGAACTACAGCGATGATGAGAATCCGTTATCGCTGAAATCCGACTTCATCCTCTCCCTGTGTGAGCTGATCGTAGGCGGCAAGGAGGGCTTGCAGCCGGTGGAAAAGACCATCATCGACCGCTGTGTCCGCATGGTCTACCGGGATTATCTGGCTGACCCCGTGCCGGAAAACATGCCGATTCTGGAGGATCTGTACAATGCGCTGCTGACGCAGGAGGAAAAGGAGGCGCAGTACATCGCCACAGCGCTTGAAATCTATGTCACCGGCTCTCTGAATGTGTTCAACCACCGCACCAGCATCAACATTGAAAACCGCATCGTGTCCTTCGATATCAAGGAACTGGGCAAACAGCTGAAGAAAATCGGTATGCTGATCGTGCAGGACGCGGTGTGGAACCGCGTCACCATCAACCGCGAGGCGCACAAATCCACACGTTATTACATCGACGAGATGCACCTTTTGCTCCGCGAGGAGCAGACGGCGGCGTACACCGTGGAAATCTGGAAGCGCTTCCGAAAATGGGGCGGCATTCCCACCGGCATCACGCAGAACGTCAAAGACCTGCTTTCCTCCCGCGAGGTGGAGAACATCTTTGAAAACTCCGACTATGTATTTATGCTGAACCAGGCTTCCGGCGACCGGCAGATTCTCGCCAAACAGCTGAATATTTCTCCCCATCAGCTCTCGTATGTCACCCACAGCGGTGAAGGCGAAGGGCTTCTTTTTTACGGCAGCACGATTCTTCCGTTTGTAGATCACTTCCCGAAGGATACGGAGCTGTACCGGATCATCACCACCAAGCCGCAGGAGCAGGCTGGATAAGAAAGGACGACAAGATATGGAAAACAGGATGCAGATATTCCAGAATGAGGAGTTCGGGCGTATCCGTACCTTCGTCACGGAGGACGGAGTTCCCTGGTTCGTTGGAAAAGACGTGGCGGACAACCTCGGGTACCAAAACGGTAGTCGAGATATTAACCGCCATGTAGCACCGGAAGACCGGACAAAAGGAATGGTCTTTGACGGAAATCAACGGAAAGAGAGCATTCTTATCAATGAATCCGGGCTTTACAGCCTGATCCTCTCCAGCAAACTGGAAAGCGCCAAACGCTTCAAGCACTGGGTGACGAGCGAAGTTCTCCCCTCTATCCGCAGACATGGAGCCTATATGACCGATGCGCTGCTGGAACAGGCGGCAGGCAATGCCGATGTGGCGGCGCAGGTCGTTCGGGCACTGTCGGAAGAACGGAATCTCAACAAAAAGCTGGCCGGGCAGCTGAAACAGGCTGAAGCGCAGCTGACCGTTGCGCTTCCCAAGGCGGCGTATTTCGATGCGCTGGTAGACTGCCCCGACTGCACCGGTATCCGGCTCACCGCCAAGGAGCTGGGTGTTCCCCAGAGCATGTTCACGGCCTATCTCGTCAGAAAGAAATATGCCTACTATGACAGCAAAGGTATCATGCATCCTCACGCCCTTCCTTACCGCAACGGCCTGTTTGTTGTCCGTGAGTTTATCGCGCCCAACGGGCATCGCGGCACGCAGATGCTGGTTACGCCCAAGGGCAAGCAGGTATTTCTGGCTGAACGCGCGGAGATCATCGGCTGAACAAAACCCAAACCATACGAATCGAGGTGATGCACATGGCAAAACGCTCGCCCCGCCTTCTTTTTACAGAGGAGGAGCTGGAAACACCGGAGCTTCAGAAGCCCATTAAAAAGGCGGAGAAAGCGCAGAAAAAACTCACAAAAGCTGAGTCGAAAATCCCCAAAAAGAAGATCGTTCAGAAACAGCGCGTCTATGACCTGAAGGAAAATCAGGTCGTGACGCGCCTTGTTTTTGAGGAAACCGAGAAAAAACGCCCGTCCAAACTCACGCATGCCGCCGCGGCCTCTCCGCTCAATGCGGTTTCGGCAGTATCCCACTGGGAACTGCATGAGGACGCAGACGGCAGCGTTTCCGCATCGGTCTCCCATGAGGTCATCAGCAGCGCCGAGGGCAGCATCCGGACATTGGATACCGCCCACCGCACATTGCAGGATAAACCCTATGCCAGAGCACTGAAAGCGGAACGCGCCACTGACCGGGCCAATCTGAAGGCACTGTATAAGGAGGCGGAGCTTCAGAATCCGGAATGGGGCACAAGCCCGGCTTCCCGGTTCCAGCAGAAGCGCGCCATTAAGAAAGCCTATGCTGAGGCCAAGGCCGGAAAGGCTGCGGACAACACGGTCAAGGCGTCCGAGGCTGCGGCCAAAGCCGTGAAAAAAACCGGTGAGGAAACCTCCAAAGTCGTTCAGTTTGTCGCCCGGCACAAAAAGGGCTTTGTGATTCTCGGCGTCATCGGAATGATGTTTCTGTTTGTTTCCACTGTGATGTCCAGCTGTTCCGTGATGATGAGTTCGCTCACATCCTCCGGCGTGCTGACCACCTATCCCAGCGCCGATGCGGATATGCTGGCGGCGGAGGCACAGTATCTGGGGCTTGAGGCAGAGCTTCAGGAGTATCTGGACAATTACGAAAGCACCCATGACTACGACGAATACCATTTTGACCTGGATGAGATTGAACATGACCCCTATGTGCTGATTTCCATGCTGACGGCGCTCCGGGAGGGAGAATGGACGATTGATGAGGTAGGCGGCCTGCTTCAGACCATCTTCGACCGCCAGTACACGCTGACGGAGGATGTGCAGGTTGAAACCCGTTACAGAACAGAGACCCGCACCGGCTATTACACGGTTACAGACCCGGAGACCGGCGCGACCAGCATCGAGGAATACGAATATGAAGTGCAGGTTCCCTACAATTATTACATCTGCACGGTGACGCTGGAAAACTTCAATCTGTCCCATCTGCCGGTCTATCTGATGGATCAGGATCATCTGTCCCTGTATGCCTCCTATATGTCCACGCTGGGCAACCGGCCCGATCTGTTTGCCGGTTCTTCCTACGTTGACCGCTATTACGGCGACCAGTACCGGTATGAAATTCCGGCAGACGCACTGGAGGACGAACAGTTTGCGGCCATGATTCAGGAAGCGGAAAAGTACCTGGGCTATCCGTATGTCTGGGGCGGCAGCTCGCCCAGCACCAGTTTTGACTGCTCCGGCTTTGTCAGCTGGGTCATCAATCACTGCGGTGTGGGCTGGGACGTGGGCAGGCTGACTGCGAACGGACTGCGCAATATCTGTTCCTATGTCTCTCCGGCCAACGCCAAGCCGGGCGACCTGATCTTCTTTGAGAAAACCTATGACACCTCCGGCGCGTCGCACGTCGGCATTTATGTGGGCAACAATATGATGATCCACTGCGGCGACCCCATCCAGTACACGAGCATTGATACGAACTACTGGCAGCAGCACTTCCTTCAGTTCGGAAGGCTGCCCAGCCCGTAAGAAAGGAGCAGTATGAACCCGAAAATTGAAAAGCTGAAAGCGGAGAGAAGCAGGAATATCGAAAAGATTTCCGACCTTCAGAACCGCAACCGCAAGCTCTCCGAGCAGATCACGAAGCTGGAGAACAACGACATCATCGGCATGGTGCGCGAGATCGGCATGACGCCGGAGCAGCTGGCCGCGCTTCTGAGCGGCAGGACTGCGGATGTGCCCGGAACCGAAGATCCCGATGAACACGAGGAAACGGAGGAATATGAACATGAGAACTAAAAGGATGCTTCGCAGGGGGCTGACCGCACTGGCGGCAGCGCTTGCCATGATGACGGCGCTGGCGGCTCCCGCCTTTGCCTATGCAGGCGATTCTGCGGACAGCACAGCGGAGACTGCTGCACAGCAGTCCTCCGCCAGTCAGACTGCCGTTCAGACAGAGAAAATCGGAACGGTGACAACCAACGGCGGCAGGCTGAATCTGCGAGACGGAGCCAGCACCAGCTACAACATCATTGGTCAGCTTCCCTGTGGCGATACCGTCACGGTGATCGGCGAGGAAAACGGCTGGTACAAAGTCGTCGTGCCTGAGAAGGAGGGCTATGTATACGGCGGCTACCTGAAGGTCAGCGAGGGTACGGCTGTTGTGAGTGACGCTTCCGATGGAAGCAGTTCGACCGGTACAGAGAGTTCCGGCGCTCCGCTGACGCCCGACGGCAACCTGGAGCTTGTGGATGACGTGTACCAGACCTCGGACGGAAAGCAGTTCATCACGGTGCAGTCCAAGAATGACAACACCTTTTACATCGTCATCGACCGGGATAAGAACGGTGAAAATGTCTATTTTCTGAATCTGGTGGACGAGGCTGACCTGATGGCGCTGATGCAGGACGGCGAGGTTACGGTCAAATGCACCTGTACCGACCGCTGTGAAGCCGGTGATGTGGACTTGAACTGTCCGGTCTGCAAGGCCAATCTGACGGAATGCACCGGTACGGTCAAGGAGGAACCGGAACCTACCGTTGCTCCGGAGGAGCCGGAAGAACCGGAGTCTGAAAAGAACAGCTCCGCGCCTCTGCTTCTCCTGCTGCTGATTGCCGGCCTGGGTGCGGGCGGCGCTGTGTACTGGTTTAAGTTCAGAAAGCAGAAGCCCGATACCAAGGGTCCCGATGATCTGGACGATTACGACTTCGGCGATGATGACGAAGATGATGAGGAGGAATACGTCATCGAGGATGACCAGCCGGATGATACGGATGAAGCGTAATTGTGCAGACAGCATCTGCGCTAATCAGAGAAAGGAAGGATAACGATATGAAGCTTGTGATTACCGAAAAGCCATCTGTGGCCAAATCCATTTCTGCCGTCCTTGGCGCTGACAAGCGCCGGGACGGTTATTGCGAAGGAGGAAATTTTCTCGTTTCCTGGTGCTTCGGCCATCTGGCGGAGCTGGCCTCCGCCGAAGTGTATGACGAGGCGTATGCGAAATGGAGCCGCGAACAGCTCCCCATCATTCCGGAAAGCTGGCAGTACAGCGTCGGGCGCGATAAGAAAAAGCAGCTGGATCTGCTGACGGAGCTGATGCGCCGCTCAGATGTGACGGAAATCATCAACGCCTGCGATGCAGGACGCGAGGGCGAGCTGATTTTCCGCACTGTTTATCTGCTGGCAGGCTGCGTGAAACCTGTGAAGCGTCTCTGGATTTCTTCCATGGAGGATGCAGCAATCCGCGAGGGCTTTGAAAACCTGCGCGACGGCAGTGAGTACGATCATCTCTATGACGCAGCCCTTTGCAGAAGCAAGGCGGACTGGCTGGTGGGCATCAACGCCACCCGGCTTTTCTCGGTGCTGTATCACCGCACGCTGAATGTCGGGCGCGTAGTGTCGCCTACGCTGGCGCTGCTGGTACAGCGGGAAGCGGAAATCAAGGCGTTCCAGCCTGAACCTTTTTATACGGTGAAGCTGGATACCGGCGACTTTACGGCGGTCAGTGAAAAGCTGAAAAACAAACCGGATGCGGAAAACCTGAAATCTGCCTGTGCAGGCGCATCGGCGGTGATCCGCAGCGTGGAGCAGAAGGAAAAATCGGAAAAAGCTCCGGCGCTCTATGACCTGACAACGCTCCAGAGAGATGCCAACCGCATCCTGGGCTTCACCGCCCAGCAGACGCTGGACTATCTTCAGTCCCTGTATGAGAAAAAGCTCTGCACCTATCCGCGAACGGACAGCCGTTTCCTGACGGACGATATGGAAAGCGGGGTTCCGGCCGTCGCTGCCTGCGCCGGTGGGATTCTCGGCGTATCGGTCGGAGAAGTGTTTGCAAAACAGGTCTGTGACAGCCGTAAGGTTTCCGATCACCATGCCGTCATTCCCACGATGGCTGCCGGAGAAGCCGAACTCTCTGCTCTGACAGCCGGAGAGCGCGAGGTGCTGAAGCTGGTTGCCCGTCAGGTGCTGATGGCAGTCAGCGCGCCGTACACCTATCTGGAAACGGTGGCAACCGTCGAATGCGGCGGACAGGTATTCACCGCAAAGGGAAAAACCGTGCTGAACGCCGGCTGGAAAAGCTATGCGGCGGGCGAACAGAAGGAAAAGGTGCTTCCTCCGATGGCCGAAGGACAGTCCATTGACAGTTTTGCTGTTTCGATGGAGGAAGGAAAGACAAAGCCGCCTGCCCGATACACTGAGGACACGCTGCTTTCCGCCATGGAAAATGCGGGAGCAAAGGAAATGCCGGATGATGCCGAGCGCAAGGGATTGGGCACGCCTGCTACCCGCGCCGGGATTCTGGAGAAACTGGTTTCCTCCGGCTTTGTGGAGCGCAAGAAAAATAAAAAGACGGTCAGCCTTGTTCCGCAGGACATCGGTATCTCCCTAATCACGGTGCTCCCGGAACAGCTTCAGTCTCCGCTGTTGACTGCGGAATGGGAGAACATGCTGAAGGAGATCGAGCGCGGCGAGCTCTCCCCGGAGGCGTTCATGGCGCAGATCAGCCGCATGGTTTCCGAGCTGGTGCGCGACTATGAGCCTGTGAGCGGTGCGGAGGTGCTGTTCCCGTCCGGACGTCCGTTGGTCGGAAAATGCCCCCGCTGCGGCGGTCCGGTTACGGAGAGCAAGACCGGCTTTTTCTGTGAGCGCCGCGACTGCCGCTTCGGACTCTGGAAGGACAACCGCTATCTGTCCGCAAAGCACATCATTCTGACAAAAAAGATGGCGGAAGCGCTTCTGAAGGACGGCAGAACCTTTGTCAGCGGCATGTACTCCGAAAAGACCGGTAAAAGCTATTCTGCCTACCTCGTACTGACGGACGACGGGCAGAAATCCAGCTACGCACTGGAGTTTGACAGGGAGAAAACCGGCGCATGAAGCTGAGCCCCGCAGAGCGCGAAACGATCATCCTGTTTTCCGATGCAGACGATACCGCCAGCGTCTACACCTACGACAGGAGGCTGATTAAAAAGCTGGACGCCCTTTGCAGAAAATGTCCGGAAGAAGTGTATGAGGAGAAAAAGCGCTCCTCTGCCGGTGCGAAAAGCTATATCGTGCCGAAAAGCTGTGTTTCCGTCCGCGAGCCGTTTTCCAGAGCGCGGCGCGAGGCAGCCAGCAGGCGTGCAAAGGAGGCCGGCACCGTCCCGCCGGACAGAAGTAAAGACCGCGTTTCGGATGAATAATGCAGGGAGATGGGCGCAGGACTTCGGCTCTGCGCCCTGTTTCCCGGAAAGGATGGTATATGGCAGAAAAACAGAGCAGCCGGGACAGGCTGAAGGAGATCACGGCGAGTATTGAGGACGGCATCAAGGAACTGTTCCAGTCGGAGAGCTATGCGCAGTATCTTCAGACCATGAGCCGGTTTCACCATTACAGCGTAAATAATCAGGTGCTGATCCACATGCAGAAGCCGGACGCAACGCTGGTGGCAGGCTTCAACAAGTGGAAGAATCAGTTCGGCAGAAATGTCATCAAGGGAGAACACGGCATTAAAATCATTGCCCCGACTCCCTTCAAGAAGAAAATCGAGCAGGAAAAGCTCGACCCGGATACACAGCTTCCCATGCTGGACGCAGACGGGAAAGTTATTACAGAGGAAAAGACCATCCAGGTACCCATGTATAAGCCGGTGACGGTGTTCGACGTTTCACAGACTGAGGGCAAGCCTTTGCCCCAGCTGGCTCATGATCTGTCGGGCAATGTGGCAAATTACGATGTGTTCATGGAGGCGCTGCGCCGCTCCTCGCCGGTCCCCATCTCCATGGAAGTGATGGGCGGCGGCATGGACGGTTACTTTGATTTGGAGCATCAGGATATTGCCATACGCAAAGGCATGAGCGAGGTGCAGACGGTATCTGCGGTCATACATGAGATGGCGCACGCGCTGCTTCACAATCGAACCAAAGATACTGAGGAGAAAACACCGGAACTCTCCCGCAGTACCGAAGAAGTGCAGGCAGAAAGCATTTCCTATGCGGTGTGCGCCTACTACGGTATCGCCACCGGCGACAACAGCTTTGGTTATATCGCATCCTGGTCAAAGGATAAAACCTTACCGGAGCTTCGTGAAAGTCTGGAGGTAATCAGCAGGACCGCCGACGGCCTTATCAACGATATTGACCGGCACTATGCGGAAATCCTGAAAGAGCGCGAGGCGGAACTGATTGCCGCTGAACCTGCCATGGCGATGGAGCGCCTTTATGCTGTGGATGACCGGTATCTTCATGTTCAGCGTACGGACACCGGTGTGGATTATACGATTTACGATAAGGCATCCATGAAGGAAATCGACGGCGGTCAGCTGGATATGGAGATCAGCACGCTGACCGAGGCGGCACTGGAAATCTGCACCTCCCATGAAATCGGGCAGAACGCCCCGCTTCAGGTTGCGGATATCGGAATACTGGATGAATTGCAGGTCACGCGGGATGCGGCGATTGCCATCGAGCCGCCTGTGCAGGAGAACCTGGAGCCGGAGACGGATACTCCGGCTGACCCGGCAATTTCCGTGGAGGCGCGGAACGCCTACGGCTATACGGACGATGCGATGCTCCCGCTGACAAAGGAACGCGCCATGGAGCTGTTTGAACGGGATGTGCCGGTATATCTTCTCTATGGGGACAATACCGAGGCGATGGCCTTTGAACAGACGGAGATTCTGAACCACGACGGCATCTTCGGCATCGACCGCGCAGACTGGGAGGCAGTAAAGGAGCAGTTTCCTGTCGTCACGGAAAACAGATGGCAGAAAGCGTTCCAGCAGAATCCGGCAGACAGCTACTGCATTTATCAGCTCTGCAGAGATCCGGAACTGGCAGAGCTTCGTTTTATGAATTCTCAGTATCTCCGGGAGCGTGGCCTTGAGCCTGCATTTGACCATTATGAGGCGGTCTATTCCGGCTCGCTCCTGTCTGACGGCAGTACAGAAGCCCGTCTGGACGACCTGTACATGAAGTTCAACACCGCTCATCCGCAGGATTTTACCGGCCACAGCCTGTCCGTCAGCGACATTGTTGTGCTGAGGCAGCAGGGTGCGGTAAGCTCTCACTATGTGGACAGCGTGGGCTTTGTGCAGCTTCCGGCGTTTCTTCCGGACAATTACCTGAAAAATGCGGAGATGTCCATGGAAGATGATTATGGAATGATCGACGGCATCATCAACAACGGCCCAAAGGAACAGCCGGAGGTCAAGCCCAAGGCTCCCGATTTATCGGCGCTGTTTGAAGCGGCCAGACAGGTCGTTCAGGAAGATAAGCAGGTTTCTGAACCGGGCAAAAAGCCTTCTGTTCTGGCGATGCTCCATGCACCCGCGCCGTCCAGAAGTGAAAAGACCGCGCAGACAAAAAGCGCAGAAAGGGATCTGATATGATGAATTTCACCAATGACGAGATGAATCTGATGTGCATCTACAGCGCCGGCAGCAACCGTTCCGGTCTGATACAGAAGCTCACGGAAATGAAGAAGTATCTGGAACGCGATGAGGTGCAGCTGTTGTCTCTGACCGAATCAACGCTTGCAAAACTGGGAACAATGACCGATGAGGAGTTTGGGAAGCTGGCGCTCTACCCCGATTTCGATATCTGATTCTATTCCGAAAAAAGATGCAGACGCACCAGATTTCGGAATACGTCTTGATTTCTATTTCGGATTTTTTCGGTTTCCTGCAAAAATCCTTCGTAGGCTTGGTAAAAATCCATCTTAGTATGACGACATCTGTGATGAACGAAGAGTTCTATTACGAAATCAGGTGCAAATGCAATGATTTTCGTAATAAAATATCCTGCCCATATTGAATTTCTCCTGCAAATCTGGTATAATATATTCCGAAAAGAGGTGCAAAGTCACCTTTTTTCGGAATGGAGGGCGCATATGGAGATTAAACGGGATATTTACCTGGATAAATTGATCCGAAAAAAGAAAAACGGCCTGATTAAGGTCGTAACAGGTGTGAGAAGATGTGGAAAGTCCTATCTGCTATTTCACCTGTTTCATAATCATCTGTTAGAAACCGGCGTACCGGAAGACCACATTATTGAAGTGGCTTTGGATGACCGCCGAAACAAGAAGCTGCGTGATCCCGATGCGATGCTTCAGTTCATCGATGAAAGCATCAAAGATAGGGAAGATTATTATATCATTCTGGACGAAGTGCAGTACCTGGACGAGTTTGAGGATGTTCTGAACAGTCTGCTTCATATCCGCAACGCGGATGTTTATGTGACCGGCAGCAACTCGAAATTTCTTTCTTCTGATGTGATTACGCAGTTTCGCGGTCGCGGCGATGAAATCCATGTCTATCCTTTGAGCTTTTCCGAGTATACATCTGCGTATCAGGGAACACTGGATGAAGCATGGGATGATTACCTTGTCTACGGAGGACTGCCGCTGATTCTGACCATGGAAGCGCCGGAAGATAAAGCCGAGTATTTGAATTCACTGTTTCAGAAGGTTTATATCTCAGATATTGTTGAGCGCCATAATGTGCGGAACAAGGCCGAACTGGATGAACTGGTGGATATCCTTGCCTCCGCGATTGGCAGCTATACGAATCAGAACAAGCTGGCACGGACGTTCAAAAGTGTGAAAGGAAAGTCAATCAGCGATAAGACGATCAAGAACTATATTGACTATCTGATTGACTCCTTCCTGATCAGTAAGGCCGCGCGGTATGATATCAAAGGGAAAAAGTACATCGGTTCACCTTCAAAATATTATTTTGAAGATGTTGGGCTGAGAAATGCACGGTTAGGTTTCCGCCAGGTAGAGCAAACCCATCTTATGGAGAACCTCATCTACAATGAGCTGCGGATTCGCGGGTATCATGTAGATGTCGGAGTGGTAGAACACTATGAAGCCACCGCCGAAGGAAAACGCGGGAAGAAACAGTTGGAAGTTGATTTTGTTGCGACAAGAGGAAGTGAGAAGTATTATATTCAATCTGCATTTGCACTTCCGACCGAAGACAAGGTAAACCAGGAACAGCGAAGCCTTCTCAGTATTCCGGATTCATTCAGAAAAATCATCGTTGTAGGTGATAATATCAAAGTCCGAAGAGATGAGAATGGGATTATTACGGTTGGACTGAGGAATTTCCTGCTGGATGAAAACAGTTTGAAGCTGTAAGAGAACAATTTCATATCAGTCATCATTTGCGCACCGGTCTGTCTGGCCGGTGCTTTTCCATGTCCGGATTTATCCGGATTTTCTTTTTGGAAAGGAGACGTGATCTATGGCAAGCAAATTGCAGGAGTATCGAAGAATGTCGGAAGAGGCTCAGCGGCAGCTGACCGGAAGCCTGGAGCGTTGGCAGTCCTTCCTCGCCACAGCGTCGAGGTTGTACAAATATCCGTATCACGAGCAGGTCATGATCCATGCCCAGCGCCCGGACGCCACCGCCTGTGCGGAGTTCGACGTCTGGAACAATACGATGCGCCGGTATGTTCGGCGCGGTTCCAAGGGCATCGCGCTCATCGATACCAGCGGCGACCGCGAGCGACTGCGCTATGTGTTTGATGTTTCGGACACCGGCACCCGGCCCAATTCCAGAAGCCTGAACCTGTGGGAACTGCGGGAGGAGCACATTCCGGCCGTATCCTCCATGCTGGAGAAAAACTATGGCGTGCCGGCAGGCGAAAGCCTTGCCGTTCAGCTGGAAGCTGTGGCCTCTCAGCTTGCGCGGGAATACTGGGAGGACAACCGCAGGGACATTCTCGGCATCCTTGAGGATTCTTTTCTGGAAGAGTATGATGAATTCAATGTCGGAGTGGCCTTCCGGAATGCCGCCGAGATCAGCATCAGCTATTCCCTGATGCTGCGCTGCGGTCTGGAGCCGGAAAACTACTTTGAACACGAAGACTTTATGAGCGTTTTCGATTTCAACACCCCGGAAACGGCGGGCGCACTGGGGACGGCGGTGAGCGGCATCAATCAGCAGGTGCTGCGGGAAATCGGAGCGACCATCCGGAACTATGAACGCGAACAGATCGCGGAAAGGAGCATGGCATATGGAAATGACGTACAGGCAGAACGGGGATTATCTGATCCCAGACATCAGACTGAGCGAGCAGGAGGAGACACCCATCGGGAAGTACGGGCAGATGCGGAAGCAGTACCTGAAGGAGCATCGCCCGATTCTCTGGAACCGACTGGTGCTGTCGGAGCAGCTGTATCCGCACCTTCGGGAGATCGACGGGACGGCGCACCGGAGGCTGGACGAGCTGATGCCGCAGATGGCGAAGCAGGCCGGCGTGACGGAAGAACTGAAGCGCAGAGACCCGCTGAAATGGGCGGGCATGATGAATACGCTGAAGGCGCAGGCCGAGGAGATCATTCTGAACGAGCTGGTGTACAACTAACAGCCGATGAGCCGGAACCTACGGAAGAACTGAATAACGGATATCCTGACGGGACAGAGTTTGAACAGCTCTCCATGAACCTTTTCCTCTCGGAACAGGAGCAGATATCCCTAATTGATGAAGCGGATCGCACGACCGAAGTGCTTTCCGCTTTTTCTTTTGCCCAGACGGAAATCGATGATATGCTCCGTTTCGGCAGCAACACAAGCCATGCCAGAGAGCATATCGCGGATGCGTTCCAGAAGCAGAAGCCGATTGAGGAAATCGCGGCGCTGCTGCAAAGGGAATTCCATGGCGGCTACGGCATCCGGGGTGAACACGGCGATTATGCCGCGTGGTATGACGGAGACGGCATTCATCTGCACAAAGGCCGTGAAGCCAGATATGCCGCTGATTCTCAGGTCATTCCATGGGAGGCTGCGGCAGAAAGAATCGGACAGCTGTTGGAAGAAGGCAGCTTTGCTTCCAATGTGGAGCTTGCCGAGGCCGATGGGCGTGTCCGTTCCGAGCTGGCGCAGAGCCTGCTCTATCTGAAGCATGACCTGAGTGAGGAAGCAAACCGGGTGGGCTACTTCTCCTCCATGGACGATCTTCCTGCCGGTTATCCGGACGCCACCGCAGCGCTTGCGGAGAAGATGGCGGACAGTGCTTTTGCCGATACGCTTCGCGGCGAATTTCTGACATTTCTGAATGACTATGCGGAAAACAGAGAACTTCTGCGCTTTCATTATCACCGGATGGACGAGCTGTGGCAGGGAGTCAGGGACATCTCTGCCGAGCGCCGGGTATATCCGGACGGGCCTGCCGAATTTGCAGAACCGCAGAGCTTTATTACCGAGGATGAAATCAGCGAAACGCTTGCCGGCGGCAGCTCTGTGGCGGGCGGTAAGGGCAGAATCTACGCCTATTTTACCGCAGACCACACCATGAAGGAAAAAGCGGATTTTCTGAAGCAGGAATACGGCATCGGCGGACGCTCTCACGCACTGTCCGGGGCTGACCATTCTTCTGAAGATCACAGTGCCAAGGGCATCCGGCTGACCAAAGGCGGATGTGCCCCTGTAGAACTGAACTGGACGAAGGTTGTCGAGCGTATCTCCTCCCTCATCCGGAAGGACAGGTACTTCACCCAGGAGCAGAAGGATACCTATGCGCGGATGCACGATGAGCCGGAACTCTCTGAACCTGAAGTACCTGCGCAGGAAGAACCTCCTGTCATAGAAGAATCTATGCCCGAACCGATTAAGGAGCCTGTTTCTGAACCGGCTGCTGTGCAGAAGCCTGTCACGGCCAATGAAATCAGCGATGCACTCATCCGCTGGAACGGCAGCTTTGAAAGCAAATCCCGCGTCAACGACTATATGCTGGCACATGGACGGGAGCGCGGAGCTGCCGCATGGCTGAAAGATGAGTTTGGCGGTGCGGATACCTTTTCCGTTGTTACCGACCATGGAACGCTGGAATTGCCGTGGGCAAAAGTTCAGCGTCAGCTGGGGATTCTGGTGAATGACGGACGCTTCTTTACCGAGGCCGACCGGATGCTGGCGCAGGCGGAACAGATTGCCGCGCAGAGTGCGGTTGCGCCCTATGAGCGCTTCACTGTCATTGAAACGGACGAGGGCTACGGCATCTGGGACGATCTGCACGACGGCCTCTATGTGGATGAGGAAGGTGTGACTGCCGACTTCGATTCCGAGTGGGTGGCGGAGAACTATCTGCTCGAACTGAAAGAGAAAATTGCCCAGCGGGAAGCTGCCGAATGGGAGTATGTGGAGCACTCCAAATATGAGGCGCAGAGCCTGGAAACAGAACGGGACTCTGCTTCTGCTGGCGATGTATTGGCTGATACAGATAAGACTTCGGAAACGGAGTCTGAACCCCATTTTCAGGACGATAACGACCTGATCGGCGCAGAGCTGACGCTGGACGGCAGGCGCTTTGCGGTGGATGAGGTCAGGGACGGCCGCGCCTCCCTGCGGGACATTACATTCCAGAACGGAACCGGTTTTCCCATCTTCCGCAATGAACCGGTTGAGACCGTGCGCGGGATTCTCTTCCCGGAGAAGACGACGGTGCCCCAGGTCAATCTGGAGGCAGAACTGACCGAGGCAGAACTTGCCATTATGCGCCCGCAGCTGGATGCGGCAGGGATTGACTACCTGGTTGCCAATGCCGGGTACAACAGACGAACCATCAGCTTTTCCTCCCGGCATTATCGGGAAGTACAGGATATGCTGGATGCGCTGCCTGAGGAACTGGAACAGCCCCGCTTTACCGTGGAGCTGACTTCCGATGCTTTTGAAGAGCCGTTCATCATCCGGGACAATTCCGTGCCGGAGGGACGGGACGGCCAGTATTATGATGTGGGCGGCATCTATCAGACGTTTCGTTCAGAGCAGGAGGCGCAGAAATACGCCGACAGGCTGAATGGGAAGGAACCATTTGAACAGCCGCAGATGACTTCCGAGACCGAGGCAATTTATCCCGGCGAGCAGACCGGACTTCCCTATGACATTGTTACGGAACGGCTACGCACGGAACCGGAGCATACGCCGCCGGTATCCGATGCCCAGAACTTCCGTATCACGGATTCTGACCTGGGTGCAGGCGGTGCCAAGACCAAATATCAGGCAAACATCAGTGCCATCCGGCTGCTGAAACAGCTGGAAGCCGAAGGACTTCAGGCCAGCTCCGATCAGCAGGAAGTACTCTCCCGGTATGTGGGCTGGGGCGGTCTGGCGGACGCTTTTGACCCGGATAAGGAAAACTGGCGCGCGGAATATGCGGAATTGAAGGAACTTCTTACACCAGAGGAATACGAGGCGGCAAGAGCCTCCACGCTGAACGCCCACTACACCAGCCCCACCGTCATTCATGCCATGTATGAGGCGCTGGAGAATATGGGCTTTGAATCGGGCAATATTCTGGAGCCCAGCATGGGCGTCGGGAACTTCTTCGGCTGTCTGCCCGAATCCATGCAGAACAGCAGGCTCTACGGTGTGGAGCTGGACAGCATCACCGGGCGGATTGCAAAACAGCTTTACCCCAGGGCGGACATTACCGTGGCAGGATTTGAAACCACCGACAGACGGGATTTCTATGACATTGCCGTCGGCAACGTGCCGTTCGGCCAGTATCAGGTCAATGACCGGGCTTACAACAGGCTCGGTTTTTCTATTCATGACTATTTCTTTGCCAAGACGCTCGATCAGGTGCGCCCAGGCGGTGTGATTGCCTTTGTCACCAGCCGATACACCATGGACAAGCAATCCCCGGAAGTCCGCAGGTACATCGCACAGCGGGCGGAGCTGCTGGGCGCAATCCGTCTTCCCAATAACGCTTTCAAAGCCAATGCGGGTACGGATGTCGTCTCCGATATCATCTTCCTTCAGAAGCGGGACTGTCCCATCGAGATTGAACCGGACTGGGTGCATCTGGGGCGGAATGAGGACGGTTTTGCCATCAACAGCTACTTTGTGGAGCATCCGGAGATGATTCTGGGACGGCAGTCCTCCGAAAACACCCAGTACGGCAGACAGGATTTCACCGTAGAACCCATCGAAGGGCTGGAGCTTGCCGACCAGCTTCACGACGCGGTGAAGTACATCCGCGGCACCTATCAGGCGGCGGAGCTGCCGGAGCTCGGCGATGACGAGGCGCTTTCGGACAGCATTCCCGCAGACCCGAATGTCAAAAACTACAGCTATACCGTCGTGGACGGAGAGGTCTACTACCGGCAGAACAGCCTGATGAGCCGGCCGGCGCTGAACGCAACCGCTTCAGAGCGCGTCAAAGGGCTTGTGGGACTGCGTGACTGTCTGCATCACCTGATTGATCTCCAGATGGACGCCATAACCCCGGACAGCGCAATCCGGCAGGCCCAGGCAGAGCTGAACACGCTCTACGATAGCTTTACCGCAAAATGCGGCCTCATCAACAGCCGCGCCAATGCGCTGGCATTTCAGGACGACAGCTCCTACTATCTGTTGTGTACGCTGGAGGAGCTGGACGAGGAAAAACAGCTGAAGCGCAAGGCGGACATCTTCACCAAGCGCACAATCAAGCCGCATGAGGTCGTGACCTCCGTGGATATGCCGTCCGAAGCGCTGGCGCTCTCCATCTCAGAAAAAGCCTGCGTTGATCTGCCGTATATGCAGCAGCTGACCGGCATGGACGAGTCTGCGCTGATTGACGGCCTGCAGGGCGTTATCTTCCGGGACCCGGTGAAAAGCGAGTGGCAGACTGCCGACGAATATCTCTCAGGCAATGTGCGTCAGAAACTTCGGGAAGCGGAACAGGCAGCATCTGCCGATCCGGCCTATCTGCCCAATGTGGAGGCGCTCCGTTCTTCCCAACCGAAGGATCTGGACGCTTCTGAAATTGAGGTGCGCCTGGGTGCAACCTGGATTGACCAGAAATACATCCAGCAGTTCATGGAGGAAACCTTTGAGCCGCCGTATTATCTGCGCCGGAGTATTCAGGTGCATTTCTCTCCGTTTACTGCGGAGTGGAGCATCAGCGGAAAATCCCAGCCGTCTTACAGCGATATAAACGCCTATATGACCTACGGCACGGAGCGCGCCAACGCCTACCGGATTCTGGAGGACACGCTGAACCTGCGCGATGTGCGCATCTATGACACCGTGACCGACCCGGACGGCAAGGAGCGCCGGGTTCTCAATTCCAAAGAAACGACCCTTGCCCAGCAGAAACAGCAGGCCATCAAGGACGCCTTTTCCGAGTGGATATGGAAAGACCCGGACAGACGGCAGGAGCTTGTGACGCGCTACAACGAGCTGTTCAATTCCAACCGGCCGCGCGAATATGATGGCTCCCATATCACTTTCAGCGGCATGAACCCGGAGATTCACTTACGGGAACATCAGCTGAACGCTGTCGCACACATTCTCTATGGCGGAAATACGCTGCTTGCACACGAGGTAGGCGCAGGCAAGACCTTCGAGATGGTCGCTGCCGCCATGGAGAGCAAGCGTCTGGGACTTTGCCACAAGCCGATGTTTGTGGTTCCGAATCATCTGACCGAGCAGTGGGCTTCGGAGTTTCTGAGGCTGTACCCGTCCGCCAACATTCTGGCGGCAACGAAAAAGGACTTTGAGCCGAAAAACCGCAAAAAGTTCTGCGCCCGCATCGCTACCGGCGATTACGATGCCATTATCATCGGGCACAGTCAGTTTGAGCGGATTCCCGTTTCCATGGAACGGCAGGAGCGGCTTCTGCGGGAACAGATTGAGGAAGTCACCGAGGGCATTGAAGAACTGAAGAACAGCCGTGCGGAGCGTTTTACCATCAAATCCATGGAGCGCACGAAGAAAGGACTGGAAACCAAGCTGAAAAAACTGCTGGAATCCGGAAGAAAGGATGATGTCGTTACCTTTGAGGAACTGGGCGTTGACCGGCTCTATGTGGACGAGGCGCACGCCTTCAAGAACCTGTTTCTTTATACGAAGATGCGAAATGTGGCCGGACTCTCGACTACGGATGCACAGAAATCCTCCGATATGCTGCTGAAATGTCGCTACATCGATGAGCTGACCGGAGGTAAGGGCGTGGTGTTCGCAACGGGTACGCCCGTCAGCAACTCCATGACTGAGCTTTACACCATGATGCGCTATCTCCAGCATGACACGCTCCAGAAAAAAGGGCTGGCGCATTTTGACTGCTGGGCCTCCACCTTCGGTGAAACCACGACGGCGATTGAGCTGGCTCCGGAGGGCACCGGCTACCGTGCGCGGACAAGGTTTGCCAAGTTCTTCAACCTGCCGGAGCTGATGACACTGTTCAAAGAAGTGGCCGACATCAAGACATCCGACCAGCTCCACCTTCCGGTTCCGGAGGCAGTCTATCACAATGTGGTGGCACAGCCGACAGAGATTCAGCAGGCGATGGTGCAGGAGCTGTCCGAGCGCGCTGCCAAAGTCCATGCCGGTGCGGTGGATGCCAGCGTGGACAATATGCTCCGCATCACCACGGACGGCAGAAAGCTGGGACTCGACCAGCGTATCATCAATCCCGATCTGCCGGATGACCCGTCCAGCAAGGTCAACATGTGCGTGGATAACATCTACCGCATCTGGGATGAAGGTCAGGCAGACAAGCTGACCCAGTTGGTGTTTTGCGATTTGAGCACACCCAAAACCGGTGCGCCAGCAGCGAAAGCGGCCAAGGCAGTCGGCGGTAATCTGGATAATCCGGAGCTTCATGCTGTCGCAGGCGCTGTTAAGGACGATCCTCCGGAACCGGAGTTTACCGTCTATGATGATATCCGGGAGAAACTGGTAGCAAGAGGCATTCCCAGGGAGCAGATTGCTTTTATCCATGAGGCCAATACCGAAGCACGGAAAAAAGAGCTGTTTGCTAAAGTCCGCTCCGGTCAGGTGCGTGTGCTGATGGGCAGCACCTTCAAAATGGGGGCCGGTATGAACGTGCAGGACCGGCTTGTGGCGCTTCATGACCTGGACGCGCCGTGGCGGCCGGGCGACCTGGAACAGCGCTCCGGACGAATCATCCGTCAGGGAAACAGGAACAAGCAAGTCCACATCTTCCGCTATGTGACGGAGGCCACCTTTGACGCTTATCTCTGGCAGACGCTTGAAAACAAGCAGAAGTTTATTTCGCAGATTATGACAAGCAAAAGCCCTGTGAGAAGCTGTGAGGACATTGATGAAACCGCGCTGTCCTATGCGGAGATCAAGGCGCTCTGTGCCGGTGACGAGCGCATCAAGGAGAAGATGGATCTGGATGTGGATGTGGCACGGCTGAAGCTGATGAAGGCCAACCATCAGAGTCAGCAGTACCGGTTGGAGGACAACCTTCTCCGTCACTTCCCGGAACAGATTGAACAGAACAAGGGATTCATCGCAGGATTTCAGGCAGATATGCAGACGCTGGCGGAACATCCCCATCCGCAGGACGGCTTTGCCGGCATGACGGTGCGGGGCGATGTTCTGACCGATAAGGAAAACGCCGGTGCAGCTTTGGTTGATGCCATGAAGGAAGTCAAGGGGCTGGAACCGGTGCCCATCGGCAGCTACCGCGGCTTTCAGATGTCTCTGACGCTGGAGGATTTCGGAAAGCAGTATGTGCTGACCCTCAAGGGGAAAATGTCCCATCGCGTGGAGCTGGGCAAAGACCCCAGGGGCAATCTCATCCGCATCGATAATGCCCTCGCCGGCATGGAGACGCGCCTTGCCCGTGTGCAGGAAAAGCTGGATTCCCTTTATGCGCAGATGGAAACCGCCAAAGCGGAGCTGGGCAAGCCCTTTCCGCAGGAGCAGGAGCTGAAGGAAAAATCTGCCCGTCTGGCGCAGCTGAATATTGAGCTGAATATCGATGACAGGACGCCGATGGAGGCAATGGCCGAGATTGCAGACAGCGAGCCGGAGGTGCGCCCTGCTGTCAGAGCAAAATCCGAAAGGCCGTCTGTGCTGACCAAACTCCATGCCCCGCTGCCGCAGCGGGACAGTCATCCCAAACAGAATGAAACCGAGAAGGAGGTTCGCTGAATATGGAAAAGAAAATCGCAACGGATACGCCGTTATACCGGCATGATGCAGCCTATGCCCGCGAGCATGGAGAACTGCCGCTGTACAGAGAGTCCTATCAGGCCAACATCGCCTGCAAGGAGGCGATTGAGGAAGCCATTTCCGAGAATTACGGCAACAACCGTCTGAATTCTCAGGCGGTATTTGATGCAGTCAGCGCGGAATTCAGCATGGAGAGAATCCAGTATGTGCTTGCCAATACCGTGCAGTATAAGGATTGGGACGGACGCATCAGCCGCGCCAACCGGGAGTGGGCGCAGACCGTGCCGGTCGTGCCGAATCCCGATGCCTGGGGCGGAGACCGCAACTGCTATTTTGTGGTGGATAGGCCGCACACCGGCCTGACGGATCTGTTCATTACCCATTTCCGAAAGGAACTGGAGAAAGCGCCCAGAGAGAAAAAGCCGTCTGTTCTGAAAAAGCTCCAGAATCCCCTGCCGGACACCGCGCCGAAACCCGGCAGAGAGAAAGCGCAGGAGCTCTGATCATGGCAGACACCAGGGACATCAGTATGCACTTCTGGGCAACGCAGGAGGAATATGACCTGATTCAAAAGAACATGGCGCTGTCGGGCAGTACAAACCTCAGCGCCTTCCTGCGGAAGATGGCCATTGACGGCATGGTCATCAAGCTGGATATGCCGGAGATTCGGGAGATGCTGCATCTGCTCAGGCGCGCAAATGCCAACATCAATCAGATTGCCAGACATCTGCATGATACCGGGCGCATCTACGATACAGATCTTGAGGAAATACTGGGGTTTCAGAAAGAAACCGCTGCCCGCTTGAACGATATTCTTACCAAACTGTCCGCCTTGAAATAAGGACAATACACCCCCTGGGCAGCAGAGCCGCGCGCTTTGCTGCCCGCATTTTTTGTTATCTGGCTCCGCATCCTTGAGCGTTTTGAATTTCGGAATTACAATAGAATCAGAAAAGAAGAAAAGGAGGCTCTGACCATGAAAATACTGCTCAAAATTCTCTGCGCACCGATGATTGCTGTTTTGTCCGTTTTCGTCTGGCTGGCGTCGAAACTGGTTCAGATATCCGCTGTTGTTATGAATTTCATCGCCATTGCCGTGGGACTGGGCGCACTCTGCATCCTTTTTGACGGAAAGACCGCACAGGGCATTTGCGGACTGATTGCGGCGTTTCTCTTTACCCCGTTCGGACTGCCGATGTTCTCCATCATGCTTCTGGGACAGGTGCAGAAATTCCGCTACTGGATTCAGGACAGCGTGTACGGATAACAGAACTTGTCGCCAAGTTGGCGCAAAGTGAATTGTATTGATGAGGGCTTCTGCTTTTGCCGGCAGGAGCCTTTCTTTTTTGAAAAAGGTGGTGAACCGATATGGCAACAACGCGCATTATCCCCATGCATCAGAACAAGGGAAAAACCATCCGACAGTGCCTGTCCGACAGATTGGACTACGGCAAAAATCCGGATAAAACCCATGATGGTCAGCTGATCAGCGCCTATGCCTGCGACCCGGAGACCGCAGATGCAGAATTTGCGCTTTCCAAACGCGAGTATTATCAGCTGACCGGCCGCAGACAGGACAGCGATGTGATCGCCTATCAGGTGCGCCAGTCCTTTCGCCCCGGTGAGATTACGCCGGAGGAGGCGAACCGCATCGGCTACGAATTTGCCGAGCGCTTCTTAAAAGGCAACCACGCCTTCATCGTCTGCACTCACACGGACAAGCAGCATATTCATAACCATATTTACTGGAACTCCACCAGTCTTGACTGCACCCGGAAATTCCGGAACTTCTGGGGCAGCACCATGGCAGTCCGGAAGCTGAGCGACCTGATCTGTGTGCAGCACAGGTTATCCGTCATTGAAAATCCAAAGCCCCACGGTATAAGCTACAACCGCTGGCAGGGCGATATTGAAAAGCTCTCAAACCGCGACCGCCTTTGTCTGGATATGGATGCAGCACTGGCGAAAAAGCCCCATGACCTTGAGGGCTTTTATTCGCTGATGGAGCAGGCCGGTTACACCGTTACCCGCGGGAAAAACATCACTTTCAGGCATCCGCGCCAGAAGCGCAATATCCGTATGCGCTCCCTTCCGGAAGAATACCGGGAGGATGCCATTCGGGAAGTGCTGTCAGGCAGGCGTATCCATAATCCGCGAAAACGCCGCAGCCCGCTGGCAGAACAGAAAGCCCAGCTTGTCAGTTCGTTGGAGGCAAAACAGAATCAGGGGCGAGGACATTTGTCATGGCCTCCTCCGCCACGGACAGCTCCGGCAAGGACCGCGACATCCGCCAAAGATTAGTGGAGACCGGCCATGTGGATGTGATGGTCAGCGTGGGCAACAACTTCTTCTACACCAAGAGCCTGCCCTGCTCTCTGTGGTTTTTCGATAAGGGCAAGCGTGAAGAATTGCAGGACAAGGTGTTGTTTCTCGACGCCCGGAATTATTACACCGTGGTGGATCGCACTCTGAACGAGTGGAGCGAGTGGCAGCTCAAAAACCTGAACGCCATCGTGTGGCTCTACCGGGGCGAAGCGGACAAGTATGTTGACCTGATCAATGAGTATATAGATCAAGTTGCGGAATTTGTTAACACCTCTGAGCATATCGAGGATGTTCCGGACGGTTACGGAATCCAGCGCAGTTTTTCTGAGAATCTGAATCTGCTGCAAGCAAAACTGGAGCTGATTCGCAAGAAAGCAAAGCAGGCAGTTGATACGGCTGCGAAGCGGGAAAAGAAGACGGTTGACGCTGAATGGAATGAGCGAATCGCCGCAGTAGAAGCGATGATTGTCATTTTAAAAGAGGCTTGCTGGCTCTATGAAAAGTTCGGCGAGGGCGAGTATCGGGACATCCCCGGTCTGTGCAAGGTGGCGAGTCGCGCCGAGATCGCGGAGAAGAACTACTCCCTGACACCCGGCGCTTATGTGGGCGTGGCCGCGGCGGAGGACGACGGCGTGGACTTTGCCCAGCGCATGGCGGAGATTCGCGCGGAACTGCTGACCTTGCAGGCAGAATCCAACGAACTGATGAACACCATCTCGAAAAATATGAAGGAGATGGGGCTATGAGTTATCCGAGAGTACCCATTGGAGATTTGGTATCACTCCGTCAAGGTTTTGCAATTAACAAAAACACAAAGCATCATATTTCGGATGAGTCTACGGCACTTCCGTTGCTGCGAATTGCAGATATGAAGGATAAAGTGCAGAATGTTTTTGTAAAGGATACCATTCCGGCACACTTTATTGCCAAACCGGAAGATATTATTTACACCAGAACCGGCCAAGTGGGATTGGTGTTTACGGATCAGTATGGAGTCATTCATAACAACTGTTTCACGGTAACTCCCAATGATGCAAAAACCTTGAATCGATATTATCTTTACTATGTGCTGCAAAGTGAAGATTTCTATTCGGCTGCAAATAATCTCGCATCTGGTGCGGCACAACCGGATCTTCCCCACGGAGCATTCCGTTCTATTGAAATTCCGGTTCCACCATTGGCATCACAAATGCGAATTGCTGAAATTCTTAAAGGCTATGATGATCTGATTGAAAACAATCAGAAGCAGATCAAGCTGTTGGAGGAAGCGGCGCAGCGGCTGTATAAGGAATGGTTCGTAGACCTGCGCTTCCCCGGTCACGAAACCACCCCCATCGTGGATGGTGTACCGGAGGGGTGGACATATAAACCCTTCTCCGAAGTATTTGACTATGTGCGGGGTAAATCCTACACATCTAAAGAACTGTCGGATACAACTGGCATTTTGATGGCAAACCTGAAAAACATCCGTGCATTTGGTGGGTACAACAGAAATGCAGAGAAGCGATTCACTGGTCAGTATAAAGCAAATCAGATGCTTTATGCCGGCGATATAGTTATGGGCGTTACCGATATGACTCAAGAACGGCGATTGGTTGGTCATGTTGCCCTTGTTCCGGACTTGGGTGAAAAGATGACATTCTCCATGGATTTAATTAAGATCATCCCCAAATTGACTGATAACCTTTTCTTGTATTCTGCAATGTACTATGGGGGATTGAGTAAGCAGATTTCCCCCTTGGCTAACGGTGTTAATGTGCTTCATTTGAAACCGGAGGCCATGATGGGAATCGAAATGTTGACTCCGACCAAAGAGATTCTGGAGCGATACCACCAGCAGTTCGCACCAATGGTTACAAGAATTGAAGCATTACAAAAGCAATGCGACGTTGCTGCCGAAGCTCGTGATCGCCTGATCCCAAAACTGATGAACAGAGAAATCGAGGTGTAAATATGGCTTTACCAGAAGAATTTAAAAAGATGGTCTACGATGACATCCAGAGAATATCTGACTCAGGGAAACTCTCAGTCTCAGAAAGACTGAAATTACACAGAGAGTTGGATGGACGTTATCAAGCATGTATTAAAGATTGGCGTGTGGGCTTATGGGGGACAAACAGTACTGCAACATATGTCAGATATAGTTTATTGGAAGATTCGCCTCGGTCTGTTCAAGAAAATCTTGATATGATGAAGGCAAAGCTTGAAACATATAAGTTCCAAATGAATGCTGTTATGGGAGAAACTCCAGCGCAGCAGATTAATGTAACCACAAATGTCAATGTTACCGTTACATTTGAACAAGTCCGCTCTCAAATTGAGGATATGACCGCTTTGAGCCGTGAGCAAACAGACGAAATCCTTGAGAAAATCGACGAGTTGGAGAAAATCTCAAAGGAAAACACTTCCCGTAAAACCAAGTGGGAAAAGGTCAAGCCCATTATTGCATTTGCGTTGGACAAAGGAGCGGATGTGGCCATTGCCATTCTGTCACTGGTTATGCAGATGAAATTGGGAATGTGAGCTTCGCCCCTTGAGATAGAGAGAAATCGAGGTGTAATGATGAAAAATAGTGACCTGGCAAGCGAGATGAAAGACAGAGCCGAAATGCTTCAGATTGTAGGAGCGATGGCGGCACTCCAATATCAGATGAGTTTTCCAACTTATGAAGGTATGATTGCTGCGCTCCAAAATGCGCAATATTTGGCATCGTCGGAGATACAAGGGGCGATTAATCAAAGCGGCGGTCAAGCATGCAGCAAGCCGTGGGCAGAGTTTACGCTGGATGAGCTATATCATAAGCTGAGGGCACCGGAACCACACATGATCTCCAAGCATCGGCGGTCCCCGATCCAGGCAGCTAAGGGTCGAATCCAGTTATATGAGAGGAAGCAGAATCCGCAAAGGCGATTTATCTCCTCCCTGAAATAGAGGGACCCCTCATTCAATGACCTTCCTTGGAAGAAGGGGAACTGAAGTTCCGCCTCCGGATAGGCTTCAGGGATCTGATGGTTCTTCAACTGCTCCAAAATGGGAGCATATTGGGCCCTCAGCTGTTCCATTTTCTCATAATATCGTTCCATCGCAGCGGCCTCCTCTGGGGTAATACAGTTTATCATATCTCATGTGAAAATGTAAGGGATGAGATTGCCCAATTACCTACCATGCGGGGGCCTTCCCTTTTCAAGATGGTCCGGGGCGGCCCCAGGCCCGCCGGTCCCGCCGCACCGTTGATATGATTTTGCCCCGGCCCCCGCTCGGCCCCCTCCGAACACGGGAGAGGGACCGCGGAAAGGACCGGGACATCTCATATGGCCAGCTCCTCCAGGGAATACTGGCTCTGACACTCCTGGCAGGTATAGATGTAGTAGTAATATTTGACCTTGGTGGTATCGATGAAATTGAAGTCGCTGGAGGTATTGATGGTGTTGGGCAGCGCCCCCTTGGTGGTGAAGGACCCCTTGCTGCGCGTCAGCTTTCCGCCGCATCGGGGGCAGCGCTTTTTCCCAAACAAAAAATACTTCAGTTCCCGGGGCTTAAAGGAGTAGTAGAATGCGGTGGACTTTTTCTCCTCCCAGTTTTTCTGCTTCTTCATACGAGCTCACCTCGCTGGCCTCCGGCCCCGATATGCGGGGGGCGGAGCATTCCAGTATATGAAAATTTAGGTTATTTTATCACAGATATTCGAAGCTAGCAACACCGAATCTCCACCGACCCTTTTCATGGAATTGCCCTATTACCTACTCCAACAGTTGGCCTTCAAGGAATCAGTAGATTCCGGTATTATGGATTGCCATCGCCCGCCATGTTATGCTTTCTGTGTTCTTATTAGAAGTGATTTCCTCCGGGAGGAGCCCTTTATTAAGCAGTGAGCCTTTGAGCATGAGTCTCAGGCGATGATGTGCAGCTACAGTTCCGTCGTTTCATATGCGGCGGAGAGGAGGCTGCTTTTTCTTTTGCCAAATCACCGGGCATCGGTGTTTGGAATATTAAATTTTCTGGCATGACCAGAAGGAAAGGACTGAATGATATGTCGAATGCAACCATCCATCTGCTTGGCCGAGTGGTCAACGATCCTGAGGTCCGTGAGGGCAAGGAGCAGCGCAAGTTCGTCACATTCCGGCTGGCTGTGAACAACCAGTTCGGTGCGACGGAGCATGCCGCCTTCTACACCTGTACGGGCAATGAGTACATGGCGAACCGGATCACCAAGGCCGGCCTTGCGAAGGGCCGCCTCATCAACTTGGTCGGCTCCTTCAATCCCCGCGAGTACCAGACGAAGACCGGCGAGACGCGGATGTCTCTTGATGTCGGCCTCTACGACTGGAGCTACGTTGGCGGGAAGCCGAAGGGCGAGGACAATTCGGATGACCCGGCGCCGGCGGCGAAGGCCCCTGGCACCGTACAGCCGGAGAGTCCGATCAACGATGAGGATGACCTTCCCCTCTGAGGAAGATGCAGAAAGACCAATTGGCGGGACTGTAAGTGAGAGAGTGCTTGCGGTCCCGCCTTTTTCTGCATTTCCAGACTTGAAAACCGAAAGGATGATGATTTTATGGCGAAAGTTCGCCGAATGAAGACTTCCACTCTCTTCCGGTTCTTAGTAGCACCCGCTCTGCTCTTATGTGCGATCCTGCGCAAGCCCATTTTCCAGTGGATCGCCGTGGCTGCAGTCGGGATCTGGCTCGCTGTCATGATCGTGCAGGCGGTAGGTACTCTCCCCAAGCGGGTAAAGAGAAACCGCAAGCCTGTGCAGACGATATGTCAGGAGCTTGGCCCAAGCCAGGAACACAAAGAAGACGCGATGCCTGAAACGGCGCCGGGAGACGACGGCAGTCGGCTGTTCGTGCTGCGGCAGGTAAACTACCGAATCACAGAGCAGCTCAAAAGCGCCTACCCCATGGTGGCTTGGCTTTGGGTCAAAAGGCCGGAAGCGGAGCAGCTGTGTAAAGGCGGCTTGTTTCGGATTCGCACATCCAATACCGACCCCTTCAATTTTGCGGAGGTCGAATTGAGTGCGGATGGACGCCTAAGGATCACCATGCTTCAGGCAGTATCTCTCAAAGACGCCGCGACGCTCGCCGCTGAGGAGCAGGATGACCTGGCTCAGGAGGAACTACTGGAGCGCGTGGATGTGAGAACCTGGTACAACTCCAAGGGTGAGCAAGTCCTTTGCCAGATGATCGATGACCTGAACACCCAAGGCCATAAGAAGCTCCTGATCAAGGAGAATGGCCAGGTGGTCATCGAGGTGTCTGGTAAGGAGCAGCCTGTGGAAACGATCCAGGATTTCCCGCCCCGCATGGTCTGGGATGAGTTCTGCCAGCTCCTGCGTGATGATGAGATCAAAGCGACCATCGAGAAAGAAGGTTTGCTGCTCGCCTGGTGATGAGCGGCATGTTGGAGGTCAGATAAGTTATGCCAAGAAACAAATTGTTTGAGTCGTGGACATTCAAACTGTCCATGCCGAAGCCGTTTGATGACCCGAACTACAGTGGTCTGAAAGACTTCGGATTGTCGAAATATAATGTGTCCGGAAAGCTTCATAAGGCCTCGCTGCACGCGCCTACCATGCGTGCCCTGCTGGCTTATGCGAAGCTGGTCAACACCTCGGAGCAGGGGCAGGATACGGATGGGCTCGGCGCGATCGGGCATCAGGACAATAAATTCCGCATTGCGGAATACAAGTCCGCGAATAAGACCGACTGCGTCGTCTTCAACCCCAACACCGGAAAGTTTGTCGTCAGCCAGTTTGAGGATGGGAGCGATACCCCGAAAGCCTATTCCCTGGCGGCTGGCAATGCCTCTGGAAGTGCTCTGCTGTTCTGCCTGATGCCGATATTTGAGCAGGATGATGAGTTTCGTGATACCTTCCTGCAGTTCAGGAATGAGCTGAATCAGGCGAACCCGGACATGGATTCCGCACTCTCGATGGCGTTGGTCCTCTGTGACAATGTCTATCGCCGAATTGAGGGTGCCGGCCAGCTGGGTGCTGCTGGTGTGAAGCTCGCCATCCCGACAACGGGCAATATCAGCACGATCTCGCATCTGGCACTGGATAAGGGCAGCTATGCGCCTACCGGCACCGTCTACGGCCAATTCACCATCTTGAAGATGGGTGGAGCGCCCCAACAGCAGGCAATCATGGTCAGTCACGCTGACTTCGTTGGGAAATACCAGCTGTCCGCCCGAAGCTTGACGGCGCGGGAAGACGCCATGGTCCCCAAACTGCCTGACTGGTACATTATCCCCCGGGAAGTGGTGCGGGTCTGTGAGCATGCGAAGCTAACCTCCACCACGAGCCAGCCGATGCGGAACTTCCTGTTTCGCGGTGAGGCGGGCACCGGCAAGACGATGGGCGCCCAGGCGATCGCGGCGGGCCTGCATCTGCCCTACACGCTCATGACATGCAGTGCCAACACCGAGATCACGGACCTCGTGGGTCAGTTTATCCCCGATATAGCTGGAGCAGTCAGCCAGGCAGATGCATCTTCGCCTCTGCCGAAGATCTCCGATATCATCATGCACCCGCCGTCCGTCTATGAGGAGCTGACGGGTATCTACGACGATGATAAGACGGAGGATGACGTCCTTCAGAAACTCATTGAGATCGCTGTTGGGCGGCTGGCGCAGAAGGAGGAACAGCACGGGCAGCGGATTCGCTATGTGGATACACCGCTCCTGGAGGCAATTCGATACGGATACGTATGTGAGCTTCAGGAGCCCTCCTGCATTGCCAATCCCGGTGTCCTGGTGGGTCTTAACTCCCTTCTGGACAACTGCCAGACCATCACGCTGCCTACCGGCGAGCGCGTACATCGGCATCCGGACACCGTCATCATTGTGACGACGAACTCCGACTATGCCGGCTGCCGGGATGTCAATCAGAGTATCATTTCCAGAATGGATCTGATCTACGACATCGAGGCACCGGATCTGGCCACTATGGTCAAGCGGGTCATGAATGTGACCGGCTGCACGGACGAGCAGGAGACCACCAAGATGGCCATGGTCGTCCGTGATATAGCGGAACGATGCCGACAGACGATGATCACAGACGGTAGCTGCGGTATGCGGGAGCTGAAGGCGTGGGTGCTCTCAACGATGATCACGAAAGATCCCTACGAGTCAGCTCTGTCTACCGTCATCTCCTCCGCGTCAGCAGACCCGGAGAACCGTGCGGATCTAATCACCACCTGCCTGGAAAAGCAGTATATGCGGTGAAGTTCTTTAGGGGGAGCGTTATGAAAGCTATTCACATCCAGTGGGATGTAGACGAGCCTGATGAATTGGAGGGATTGCCGACGGAGATCCAGATCCCTGACGGCATGGAGGACGAGGATGAGATCTCAGACTACTTATCCGATGTGACAGGCTTCTGCCACAGAGGATTCCAGCTCGTCTGAATCCAACTCCAAACACAAAACATGAAATGAGGTGCTATTTGTAATGAAGTACGATGAATTGACTGGTTTCAAATGCGCGGTTGCGGTCGCGGTGGCGTGCCTGGAGGATGAGCGGCCGAAGGGCGAGTCCATTCAGCCTGAAGCGGCAGCCCAGTATGTAAGCGATGTTCTTGAGGTTCTGTTGTCTTCGGCTCCGGTCGAGGCCACGGTCGAACCCATGACCTATCCCCGCTGCTGTAAGATCCCGCTGATCATCCGCATCGACGGGCATGACGCCTGCCTGTACTGGTACTATCCCAATGCCACGGCAAGCGAGGTGGCTCAGGAACTGGAAGGCGCCCTGCACGGCCTGGCCAAAATGGAAGAACGAGTCATTGCTTGACGGAGGTGCGTGAATTATGCGTGCATCTCACCGTGAGGTCCGGAAGAAGATTTTGGATCGCATGAGCAAGATCGACGATAAGGAGTTCTTTACATCGAGGGCCTATCGAGGCTACCTGGCGGATATCACCGAGTCGGCTACGAAGCGGTACCACCGGCCGATCCGCGTCAATCTGTTTGCAGATGAGACGGATCAGACGGTCGCCTATACCGACTACTCCGGCATCTACATCAATGTGTGTAACCTCATTACACAGAGTATGCCGTCCAGGGAATTGAAGTCGATCAGTCTGGAGGGTCTGGACGGGCATGAGCTCGGCCACAACCTCTACACCGACGGCAGGATCTGGGAAGCCTATGCTCATGACCTGGCCAAGGGCCGATTTTACCCGTCATTGCCTTCCGGCTTGGATGGGACTCAGAAGCTCTATGCGTCTGAGATCCTGGCCGCAGTGCAGGATGAGAGCGATCCGGTCCCAAGGTCGGTGATCCTGAAGACTGTGACTGCTGTGCAGAATATCCTGGAGGACGGCTATGTGGATGCCAGAACGTCCTTTGAGTTCCCTGGCAGGCTTGCGCGGGGCATTGCCCTGAATAACCTGCGGTATTCCGAGCTGGTACCTGACATCACAGAGATGGTCAATCGGAAGTACTACGACCACAGCATCGTGCTCAATCTTCTGATCGAGTACGTGCGGGCGGGCGAGGTGAATAACCTGTCCGGCTACACGGGTGAATTCATGGACTTGCTCCTGGAATTCATTCCCGCTGTGGACGCCTGTATCCGGGATGACGATACCAGATCCCGGTGCGAGACGGTAAGCCGTATCCTGATCGGCCTCTGGCCCATCATGCAGCGGTGTTTCGATGACCTGCGCGATAAGCAGAAATCCGCCCAGCAGCAGGCACAAGCTGGAGCCGGCCAGACGAACAATTCTGGTAACAGCCAGCAGAATGGCACCGGGAGCCAGCCTTCACAGTCGGAGACTGGAGAAGATGGTGATGCCGGCATCCAGGCAGTTGAGGAAGCATTGCAAGGTCAGTTGCCTAAAGCGGCGGAAAATCGGAATGACCGCATGGTCCCAGTGCCCTGTAACGGCTCCTTCCTCCCCGATAAGGAGAAGGACCAGGAGCTCAAGCAGCAGTTGAGCCGGGCAATCGCCGAGGAGACCGCACGGATCGCCGCCCATGTAACCTCTGGGATAGAGAGCGAGGGCGACGGCGGGGTCACGATGGATCGACAGTATCAGGGCTCTGACTACGATTTTGCGGCCGAAGAGATCAGACGGCTGCTCGAAAATATGGCCGAGGCCCAGGTCTATGCGTCAATGGAGGAGGAGTTGGCTGAAGATCTCCAGCGTGAGGCAGACAGCATCTCCTACGGGAATGCACATAAGAACATCCACGTGACAGTGCATCGGATGGCGCAGGTAAACCAGTCGCTCATCAATGCCTATAACGAGGTGGCCCCGCAGCTACTCATGCTGTCAAAACGTCTCCAGAGAAGCGTCAGCGCCGCTCTGCGTGATAAGCGCCAGGGCGGGAAGCAGACCGGGCTCCTGGTCGGGAAACGGCTGAATCAGCACGCGCTCTACCGCAACGACGGCAGGGTGTTTTGCAATACCCGGCTTCCGACCGAGCCCATCAACCTTGCTGTAGCACTTTTGGTTGACGAGAGCGGCAGTATGTGCGGCAATGACCGGATCACCAGGGCGAGGGCGACAGCCATCGTCGTCCAGGACTTCTGCGAGAAGCTTGGGATACCTGTGATGATCATGGGCCATACGGCGTCCAGTTCCCATGTGGAGCTGTTCTCCTATGCTGAGTTCGGGTCGGTGGATCGGAAAGACCGCTACCGGCTGATGGACATGAGCCCGCGCTACTGTAACCGGGATGGCGCCGCGCTCCGCTTCGTTGCTGAGAAACTCTGCAAGTACCCGGCGGAGGTCAAGATGCTGTTCATCATTTCAGATGGCCAGCCGAACGACGACGGGTATAGCGGTACCGCAGCGGAGGCGGACCTGCGTGGGATCAAACTGGAGTACAGCCGGCGTGGGGTCGAGATCTTCGCGGCAGCAATTGGGTCAGATCGTGAACAGATCGAGCGCATCTATGGCGCCGGCTATCTGGACATCACCGACCTCAATCAGTTGCCCATCATGCTCACGCAGCTGATCACGCGGAATTTGCCGAAATAAGTGGTTATGACGTTGGAGGAGAGCCGGCAGGCCCTCCTCCTGTCATATATAGATCATTTGCCGTCCCATTGGGCGGCGGACAAAGGAGGTTCTGATTTTGAGAAAAAAGAAGAGAATGAAACGGCGGCCGGTGCCCAAACTGTGTGACCCCGGTATGTGCGATCACTGCACCTACGTTGGAGAGGGTGACTTCCTCTGTGATGATTACCCTGGCGAGGCGTATGTGGTTGTCATGAGCGACTGGGAACCTACGGAGAACTATCTTCACTGCCTACGCCGGCATGGCGCAAAGGAGGAGGTGGCGAAACCGTGAAATTCACACACGACTGGAGGATACAGCCGGTTGACTGGCAACTCTGGATCGATAAGGGATTGGCAGTGGATGGGATCGGCGGTGTCACGCTGAACTATCAATTCACGCAATCCGACCTTCAGGAAGAAGCACTCCTCCTCAAGGGGAAATCTCCCGAAGAACAGGAGCAGATCCGGGATGAGCAGGTGCTGGCCCGAAATGCGAAGATGAAGGCGCTGATGGATGAGATCTCGTTCCGATTCCCCTGCTATCAGTATGAGGATAGCGACGAGCTTGCCTATGAAGGGCAAGATTGGGATTTCTTCTTCTGGTGCCGGGACCTGACTCCTCCGCTGAGTGGAAGGGACTACTCCTACATCACGCTGGATGAGAATGGTCACCAGGCCCCACAGAGGCAGGAACAGGCATTTGCTGATCTCCTGATGCTTCTAGAGGAACTGTGTGGTGACAACCCGAACCTTCATGTGAATGTGCTTCACCATCTTCGATACAACAAAGAGCGGTACCAAGCTGCCATTGAACGGGCAAAGCGCGAGCTGCACGGCCGCCTTAGTACCTTCAGAGGCGTGAAGGGCTCTTTGGAACTGACAGCAGGTGGAGACCTTCTATTCGTCCCGCGTCGGAAAAGGAAGGAGCCGGTAAAGATCGGCAATTTCGACATGGTCCGTCAGCTCTGGATCATTGAAGACGGGAAGGCCGGCGAGTACCTGTGCCTGGATTGAGCGGAGGTACAGCATGAAGGAAAAAATCCATTTTGACACCCCAGACGCAAAAGACTTTGTCGCAACTTTCCGCCAATTGACCAACCGTCATGAGTCATGGAAGGTCTGGAGCGATTTCGTCACCTTATCGGCCTGCTCCATAGCCGTTCAGTTCGATTGCGCGGATAGAGACCGGGTCGAGCAGAGACTCAAGTGGGTATCCAACGTATCTGACAGGTACAGCGATGACGAGCTGGAGCGGTTTGGCAAACTGCTGGAGATAACTGCGAGTGCCCTTCAGGCGGACCCAAACCAGGACTTCCTGGGCAGGCTTTATATGTCGCTCGATTTTGGAAACTCTTGGAGAGGGCAATTCTTTACTCCCTGGGACGTCGCTTACATGATGGCAATGATGACAATGGGGCAAGACGATGATCTCATAGCAAAAAAGGGCTATGCGAGTACACTGGACACCTGTTGCGGTGCCGGATGTATGCTCCTGGCCGCTGCTGCGGCCTACGATGCCACACATAAGGATCGCAGTTGCCGGCAGGATATGCTGTTCGTTGGTCAGGATTTGGATCAGGTAGTGGCTCTCATGTGCTATATCCAGCTATCCATCCTGGGCTACGCCGGGTATGTGGCCATAGGGAATTCGCTCACGAACCCTCTTGGGGGAACGGAACTGTTCCCCACAATTGGCGAGGGCGGAGAGCTGTGGTACACGCCGAAGTGGTATTCCCCAATCTGGCAACTGCGTCGGCTGAAGGAGCTCGCAAAGATGATCGACTCCAGTGAGAGCCAGGCAAAACCATTGGAAACTTGATTTTAAGGAGGGACAGTATTTTGGATAACCAGAAGAAGTATTTGCGGGTCACGGAGATCATGGAAGCGGCAGCCAAGAAGGCGCAGGAAGATCCGCTGTTCCAAGAGGCGGAGAAGGAGTGCGTCCTGGAATACCACCAAGTTGATTTCTTGAATAGCCTTGACGAGGTGAGGCTGTGCTCTTTCAATGTGATCGGGCACACGGAGTATGGCAGCAGCGAAGGCATCTACGGCGAAATCGAATTCTACGGTGTGTGGCTGCCTGATCATCGCAGTTTTCACAGCCCTGTAAAGCTAAGTGTTTACACCCTCAAGACTCTGTCCGAAAGCAAAGAGGCATTTATTCGGATGGGTACGCTCGTGAACCTGATCTGCTACTACGCGATCCAATTCATCAATGCAAACATCGATCGATTTGATTAAGCAACAAAACGGAGGTATTTCAATTATGGGACTGGACAGTTATGTTTTTCGTGTTACCAAGCCTGAGGGACTGGAGGACAGAGTTTACTCATTGGATGAAATCAAAGCGCTGGGTCTGTCAGCTTATCTGGCTAAATATCAGGATGAGCCTATTTTCCGCGAGCTGAAACCCTACTGCGTGAAGGTGCGGATCGATGCTCCCTATATCAATCTGCAGAGCATTCGGGAAGCCTATGGCTTTGGCGAAGATGCTGATGTCGTTGCACAGTGCAGCGACGGGACGATTACCGTGTCTGAGCGGTGTCCCGACGGCTCCTATCACCGTCAGGAGATCAGCGGCGCAGAAATGCGGGAGAAGCACCTGGTAAACCGGGTTGAAGTACACAACGCTTTCCGGAAAGAGCGGGTCGCATACTGGCGCAAGGACTACGAAGTCGAGGACTTCTTTATGGAGAAGCACGACGACGGAATCGAGAACACAGGCTACTACATCCTGGACTTGGAGACCATCCTGGAATTCAACTCCTATTTCCCTCAAGAGCTTCCCGAAGAGGAGGCGAGTGAAACCAGTGCCCTGTTCTATTGGGAATGGTACTAATGCCAAGGAGGGATCAATGATGAGTCAGTATCGAATTCAAAATCAGATCGCGGTCTATAAGACCAACAAGAAGCTTGTGGAGTTCAACGATAAGCTGAAGGCCGCTCCGGTCGAATACTACGGACATATCCACGCGCAGGGTGAGAAGCTGAATGACGGCAGCCGGCCGCGCTCCTGTATCGGCATGATCCTCCAGGACTATTCCAAAGGAACTGGGGAGAATACGATCCGGGTCATGGCCAATCTGTCTCCGGAGTTTTTCACCTACGCGCTCAGCCGTGTGAAGATCGGCGTGGAGCAGTTCGAGTTCTCGGAGGAGAAGATCTTCGGTGAGCCGGATGCCAAAGGCCTGAGCTTCGTCACGAAGGTCTCCATCAAGCGTGCCTCTGTTGATAAGGATGGCCGGCCGAGGAATTATCCCTGGTGCATTATGGTGGAAAATGGCCGTGGCGCGAAGGAGAGTACACAGACCGGGGGTATCCACATGAAGAAAGGCTCTTACGTCAAGGGCAACATGGTCTTCGTGAATATCAACGATTATGACTTCTTCTGCCTGATGGTCAAGACCTGCCGCTTCATTGAGACCTGGGAGCTGACCAATGGCCCGAAACAGATCCGGGAAGCGCGCCAGATCCTGGCACAGGAACAGGCTGCACAGACCAATAGCTAAAGTAATTGCGTGTTTGAGGGGGAGCGATGCCACAGGCATCACTCCCCCTCCATTTTTCAAATTCAAATGATAATGGAGGAATTCGATTATGCCGAACCATGTGAGAAATATCGTGAAGATGGAGGGCATCGCTGATCTGCCGTATTTCACCGAGGTGGACGGCCATCGCTGCTTTGACTTCAACAAATTGGTCGCAATGCCAAAGGACCTGCAGATTGAGGATGACACTTTGACTGATGAGCGGATCATTTACTTCATCACAGAACGGTGCCAAATCCCACTCAGTAGACTCACACGCGAGAAAACTGCGCTCTTAGGAGCCATTTTCCCGCGTATGTACAAGACAAAGTTGCCGGAAGATATCTTCCAGAGAGTATCCGGCAGGCTTATGACGGCGACTGAGGAGGTCAAGGAACGTGTATACGAATACGGCCGCCGGTACGTCTCAAACGTCGAGAAGTATGGCGCTCCCACATGGTATTTGTGGTGCATTCGGCACTGGGGGACCAAGTGGAATGCCGGCTACACGGAGATCATCGATCGCGATACCATCCAGTTCGATACAGCGTGGTCAAATCCTGCTCCCATCCTGCAGAAGCTCGGGGAGCTGCATCCGGCCATCAGGATCGAACACTGGTGGGCGGACGAGGACGTTGGCCAAAACACCGGGCACCGTATCCTGTTCAATGGCGATGAGCACGTGGAGTGCTTCGCCGGGGATAAAGATGCTCTGGCCCTTTATGAGAAGTGCTGGGGTAAATGCGATGACGTCTACATTGACGAAAATGGAGAAGTGCAGTACCGCGACTCAGATGACTGAGCCGGTAGCTATGGAGAATGATATATGAACTATGTGATCAAAGAGGCCATAGACACCTTAAACGAACTTCACAGCTCCATCCCGAGCAAAGACTACGGCACGATTATGGACGGGCTCCAGGAGATCGAGACGTTGCGCGACCGCGACGAGGAACTGGAGGATCTCTGGGAGAAGTTCACTGCTGTCCCTATTGACCCCAAAACTGAGTGTATCGAGGAGTCCTTCATGGGCTGGGGAGCAGGCATTGGCCGGGATGAAATCTTGCGCTGGTTCGATAAGCGACACAGCAAAGGGGTGGCCTACCTGATGTACCGGGACGGTATCGACCGCACCGACCAGTTCAGCAAATTGGTGTACCTAAAGGGCCTCTGCATCGAGTGTGAATCGACCTCCTGCCAGTTCAACCACGGCGGGGAATGCCGATTTGCACTCGTCCATGAGCGGAAGCCCCGGATCAACGATACCGACGGCTGTATCGACTATGACTACTCTGAGGGCGATTGAATGGGGCCGCTCGTGCTGCACAGAAGCCTGCCCGCTGTTGCGGGAAGGCGCTGTGTAACAGGCTTTGAGAGGCCCTAAATGCCACTAAGCGGGTTTGATGGAGGCACTGCACAGCAGTGCCTCCATCCCATTCTCATACTGAAAGGGTGATTTGTCGTGTTCAGAAAGATGCCTAAGTTATCTTCTAACACAGTAGCAGCTTCGGATGGGGGGTGTATTCGTTGAAAATCCTCTCCTGCGGTGCTGGAATGCAATCCTCGGCGTTGTTTCTCATGTCCTGTCAGAACGCGCTTGCCAAAAAGAGGGGCAAGCCGGCAGTCTGGCCGCTGGTCCCAATCTACGATGTCTCCGTATTCTGCGATTTAGGCTTGGAACCCCCATGGGTTCTGAAGCAGGTGCAATTCCTACAGCGTTGCGGAGAATCATGTGGCGTGCCCTTTGTTGTGCTGAAGTCGCCGCTCTACCAGGATTTCATTAAAAATTTTGGTGAGCGCAGGGCGATCAGCATCCCCTGGTGGACACTTAAGGAGGACGGGCACAAGAGCACCATGCCGCGCAACTGTACGATCGATTACAAAGTCAATGTAATCGCAAAGTACGTCCGATGGCAGCTGCTCGGATATCGGAAGTATCAACGGCTTCGCGATGAGGATCGGAAGGCGCACGAGATGCATATGGGGTTCGGCGCTGAGGAGTCGCGGAGATGTAAAGAAAATCCCAATCCGATGTTTGTGAACAAATTTCCTCTGGTCGAAATGGGGTTAGAACGTGCGGATAATTACGCCTACATCCGGGATGTGTGGGGGCTTGAAACTAGAGCAAGCGCCTGCACCTTCTGCCCATACCATCGCAATTACTTCTTCCAGCATTTGAAAGAGCACGAGCCGGAGCAATTTGCGCAAGTGGTCCATATAGATGAACTGCTGCGTGATAAGACGCCCAAGCCACCAATGGATTCCGACCTATTCATTTCTCGGAGTCGGAAGAGGCTTGTGGATCTATGTCCTGCGGATTGCAATGATGCGGAATATTTCGACTATCACGGGCAGCAGATTTGGAATGGGTTTTAAGCCCTTTTCCAGAAAACAACATCAAATAAATCTTAAATAGAAGGGGAATTGATCATGCACAGCAGAATTTTTCAAGTCGGTACGACAGTAATCGCTCCAAGCGACTATATCCAGCCGGACGAAGTTTCGGATCGTTTGTATTACAACGGGGTTGCCGACTATGTCGCCGATGTGGAAGACAGGTGCGAGGAGCTGAAGTACCTGATGGAGTCATTTAAGAATATTTTTGTAAAAGGCCCGAACCAGTTCTCGTTCCAAATCGCTGAAGGCGGGAAGGAGCATTATTTTAAGCCGGGATATAAGCGGTTCCGCGAGCTCTGCGCTCAGATGACCACACTCTCTCTGGATGCCTTTATCGGCAAAGAGAGTGGCCCGGAGAATAAACCGATGTTTCTCCTCATGTACGAGCTGGATGAGGCCTACGAGGCTAAATTCGGCTATTACATCTATGAGGACGATACACTGGAGCCCCTGTCCGAGTGGCTTAGAAACGCAGATACGGGCGTGACCTATTACTTCGGGAATGTGCTGGACTACCACTTCTGAGAGGGCAATCAGTTCAAAAGCGGTTTGGAGGGAGTGACACGAGGTGTTGCTCCCTCCACTTCATCTTACCAGGAAGGAGGTTGACGCTCTGATGAGGCGCGATCGATTCAACGCGCCGCTGACAGAGGAAGAACAGAAATTTGCCGAGGAGAACCACTTTCTCATCGCAAAGTATCTGAGGAAGCGGCGCCTGCCGATCGACGAGTGGTATGACGTAGTGATTTTCCGATACTGCCGGAGCGTAAAACGCTGGTTCGCGCTGCCGGAACTGCATAAACACAGCTTTGAGATCATCGCCTTCTATGCGATGCGCTCTGCAATCGGCCACGAGTATGAGAAGCAGAGACGGAGAATCCAGACCATCAGCCTGGACGCTGAAATACCAAACACAAATCATTTGACCTATCAAGATCTCATTTCAAATCCTGAGAATCCTGATTAAGAAGGGGGTACTTTGACATGCTGGACAAGCTTTCTGAGGCCTTGAAAAATAAGAGCCCAGAGGAACTCGTAGAGTTGTCTGAAGCGGCAGTAGCTATCGTAGCATTGAGGAAACAATCTGGAGCAGTACCGAAAGCCAAGATAAGCGCGATAAAGGATACCATTTGGCGTGTTGCCAATTATCGAAGGCAAGGAATTGTGAGTGAACTTGTTCACACCGTATTTGTCAAACGGATGCAGCTGATCGAAAATGCTGGTACAGTATCCGAACTCAAAGAAATCCAGGCCGAACCGAAGCCACATTACAATGGGAATGGATTTTCCACAGGTACTTTCTGTATCCCAGAGGAGGAACTTATCATATGGTCTCAGGCATCCCTGCGGGCACCATTGAATGAAGCCGGCATGAAGCGGTATTTAGATGTGTTCCACCAAGTTTACGGGTTCCATCCACGGGAACTGAAAACCGCTCAAGAGAAGGAGGAAGCAGAATGAAACTCTATATCGTGGTACATGAAAATGCCTCGGGCCCAAAGGACAGTGTTGATACCAAACTGTATCTCACGGAAGATGCGGCGGAGGAGGGCATTTACCAGGAATGGACGGCGTTGATGACCGAGATGGGAATTTTGGATGATTATTTCTCATTTGATGGACTCCGCAATGATTGCAAGTCGATGAAGAAAATCACCTGGAATGGAAAAGTTGTCCACAGATGGGAGATCATTGAGCAAAACCTTGACATCGAAGCCATCATCAAAGTGAAGGGCGGCATGGTGCAGTCGGTGATTGCCAACGCAGATGTATCTGTAGAGGTCTACGACTTGGATGTCTCCAGCTATCCAGAGGATGGCGAAGAGGACGAAGCCGATCAGAAAGCCCGCAAATTTGAAGAACTCTTGGCACGGCCGGATTGGTGGTGTGTATGGTGATTGAGCTCTATGGAATAGATCTCCTAACGCAGATCCAATCCGCTTATCAGAACCGCTACCAGCTGGCTCTGGAGCGCGGCTACCAGCAGGAAGGCAATCGGTTCTTCTGGCTCTATGATGAGCTCCATTACCGGCTCCAAGTGCTGCGTGAAGCGATCCTATTCCTCAATGCATTGCCACCCTTCCTCCAGACATCTGAAGCGGAGAAGCCCTATAAGTATGTCATCGACTTCTTCACCAGATACTTCAGTCAGGACGGTATTGGCCGGTCGGAGAAGCAGGGTGATGATGATCCCTACTTCGGCGACTCCAACCAGTACTGGAAAGACTTTATGGAGGCGATGGACAAGTTCGGCGATGAACAGCTCCTGCAGAACCTGCCTCTATTCTATGTCTACTCCTGCGAAGTGGTGGTCCGGGCGATCCGCCTCTACTTCCATATCCGGGAGGGTAAGTGCCATGCGATTGACCGTCAGAAATTCGACGCCTTGATGCATGGCCGCAGCTCCCTCCCAACATCAGCGTAGAGGGAATGGTACAAAGCGAGGTGCCTATGAGCAAGTTTCCAATGGATAGCGGGCAACCCGTCTGGCAATTGCCGATATCTGATAGAGATGGCACCGTCCACATATCGGCAAAGTGCCACTGCTTCATAAACGGCCAATCCTTATGCGGCCGGTACCAGCAAGATACCGACTACTACGAGACGGATGTCAGTGAAGACGAGGTTTTTGAGCGGCCAAGCGTCGCCTGTAAAAGGTGCTATGCCGTATGGATGAAGAACTACGGCACTTCCAAGTGATCGTCTAATCGACCACAGCGCAAAGGAGTCCGGGGCAGGTTCGCCTGTCTCGGGCTCCTTTTTCTTTGCGAATGTCAACCGCCATTTCCCAATTTGTCAGGATTTTTACGAAAGTCTTTCAAATAGAAAGATGGTCTAACAAATGGTGGATTTGATTGACGGCCTCAGCATTTTATACTCCTAATAGGCAGAAACTCTATCTGTTAGGGGGTGGACAAGTGGACGCAGTCAAAGTTGGAGCACGCATCAAGGCGGCTCGGAAAGTTCGCCGACTGACCCAGGCGGAATTGGCCCAGGAGGTAGACATTACCCCTAAATATCTCAGCAACATTGAATGCGGGGCAAAGGTACCGAAGCTGGAGACATTCATCGAGATCGCAAATGCACTTGAGGTAGACGCCAATACACTGCTGGTAGATGTACTGACAGTCTCCTCCGCAATCATCAGCACAGAGATTTCCGAGCAGCTTGCCGCGCTATCTCCCCATGAGCGGAAAAGGATCAAGCGGATCTTCGATGTTATGATCGAGGACGCAGTTAAGCAGCCCAAGTAAGCCCACCCTGCATCGTTTTTCAACGATGCGGGGTGTTTTTTTGTTTTTCAGCAGGTTTCGATTTTGTTCGACTTTGCATCTGTGATAATATCTTACTTGTAGAAAGACATTCTTTCTGTTAGAATGATGGAGGATAGCATATGAAACAGATACAGCGGATATGGATCGCAGCCCGAATCGAAATCCAATGGGCTTACATACTGTGGTACCGAAGACGGGGGGAGTTCCTGATCAGACGCGGAGTGCCCTTCCATTCGATAATCTTGCAGAAGCTGTCCAGGAAGATTGACCACCACGGGCTGATCGCATTCCGACTTCAAGACCAATACGATGCAATGTTTACGCTGTCCTGAAATTGGGACAGCGTTTTTTATAGTTTGTACCGTACACTGAATATAGAGAAAAGGATTGGAGCGTGATGAAAATGAGGCTGATCGTTTGCTTGGACGATAAGAACGGCATGGCCTTCAATCACAGGCGGCAGAGCCGTGACCGCATTGTAACAGAAAAAATCGAAGAACTGGCGAAAGGGAGTGTTCTCCGCCTCTCCCCTTATTCCGCTAAGTTGTTCCCTTCTGGTAACTTCGAGCCGAGTGAATATTACCTTTCACGGGCCGGGGAGGATGACTTCTGCTTTGTGGAGCTGGAGGATGTCACCCCTTACGAGCGACAGATCAAGGAAATAACGGTTTTCCACTGGAACCGGACCTACCCCGCAGACCTGAAATTCCAAATCGATCTGACGCAGTGGAGTTTGGAACGGACGGTGGAATTTCCAGGCAATTCTCACGAAAAAATCACAATGGAGGTTTATAAAAGATGAAAAAGAAGTGGACGGCATCTATCCTGGCATTCCTTCTGGCCTTATCACTCTTGGCCGGCTGCGGCATAGAGACGACTTCCCAGCCGGATGTTTCGGCTGAGCCTGGCCAGAGTACGACAGTTGAGACTCCTGACTCCGGGCAAGATGTGGAGCCTGATGACACGGAGAGCGATCCTGAAGATCAACCTCAGGAGCCTGATGGCAGTGAGCAGGAGACGGACTCCTCTGCGTCGGCCTCTGGACATGAGTTGGAACCTTCTGGGGTGACATTCACGCTGAGCTCGGTTCCTGCCTACTCCGGTTCGGCCTATGTCGCAGTCAACGGAAATGTCCCCTACTTCACGGCTGATGACCTCACCACCACATCTTTTGAAAGCTACAGCTCCCTCGACTCTTTGGGGCGCTGCGTTGTCGCCTACGCCTGCGTAGGACAGGACATCATGCCCACCGAAGATCGCGGGAGTATCGGCCAGGTCAAGCCTACCGGCTGGCATACGGTCAAGTACGACTGTGTGGATGGTAAGTACCTCTATAACCGCTGTCATCTGCTCGGCTACCAGCTTACCGGTGAGAATGCCAACGAAGAAAACCTGATCACCGGCACTCGGTATTTGAACATTGAAGGAATGCTGCCCTTCGAGAACATGGTGGCGGATTACGTCCAGGAGACAGGCAACCACGTGCTCTATCGAGTAACTCCCATTTTTGAGGGAAGCAACTTGCTGGCCAGCGGTGTGCTGATGGAGGGATATTCGGTCGAGGACAGCGGCGAGGATATCCTGTTCTGCGTCTATGCCTACAATGTCCAGCCCGGCGTCACCATCGACTATGCTACCGGGGACAGCTACCTCACCGCCGGCGGCTCCGCTGTTTCTGAGGAGCCCAGCACGCCTGTTACCCCGCAGAAGCCTGAGGAGTCTGAAACGTCGGGCGCTGGCACCGTACAAGCTGACTATGTGCTCAATACCAATACGAAGAAGTTCCATCTCCCGTCCTGCTCCAGCGCCGACGATATTAAAGAGTCCAACAGGCAGGAGTACAATGGGTCGAGAGAGGATCTCATCGCCCAAGGCTATGATCCCTGCAAGAGATGCAATCCCTGAGGAAATATCGGCAATTCAACGTGCATGAAGCTCCAAATGATGATATAATATTCATAACTATGCAAAGTTATCTTGAGGAGGCAGACTGATCATGGACTTCGAGAAAAGCCAGATGGAAGGGCAGAAGTTGCCTGCCGGCGACCATGTCGAGGAAGTCCTTCTCCAGGAGAATGGCCTGATCCTCGCACGAGGCAACGGGCTACTTGGGCCGGATTATCAGATCTATGAGGATGGAAAGCTGTACGCCCACTTTCTCGATCGCGCAGTCGCTGAGAAGCAATATGGCGAGATCAAGGAACTGCGGAATAAGACGAAGGGAAGGTAGCTGCTATGAGCGGACTGTTTGGTGGCCTTTTTGACTTCAATAGAGACGGAAAGACCGACATCTTTGAAACCGCGCTCGGCCTGAGCATAATCGACCAGGCGGCCCGCGAGGAAGAAGAAGCTCGGCGCCGTGAGGCGGAAGCCGATGATTTCCTCCTGGACATTGACATCGATGAAGATCTGCCTGAGGACGGACAGAGCCTTCAGGACCGGCTGGATGAACTAAGAGACCGGCTGGCCGACCTTGAACTGGAGGAGCCGGAGGATATGTTCAGTGAGGAGTATTCCGCTTGGGAAGAAGCGCATGAGCACTTAGAGGAGCGGATCTCCGAGCTGGAGGATCAAATCGAGGGATTCTGACGGGCGCCTGAAGTTCCTTTATGTAGTACGAATTATAGTACTCCTTGTGTGATATTTTGGTATCACGAAAAAAGGAGGCTTGAAGATGTACTACTACAGAAAAAACAGCAGGCGGAAGATCGTACATGCCGAGTGCTGCCATTTCCGCCGGATCTTGAACCCGGAGACTACTGGATACTTTCAGACCCTGGCAGAGGCGTACTCCGCCGGATACCGCCTATGCGCTCATTGCGACGCATTATCTAAGCAGTACCGTAAGGAAGAGCAGGATCTTCAGGAGTACTGCCGTAACAATGGGCTCTCCGTCCACCTTGGTAAGCGTGGGATCTGGGTCCGCTCCCCCAGGAGCGAGTGGCGGATCATCGCGGATGATACCCGCGCTGGGAGCAAGCTCTACCACAAGAACGATCTGCACCCAGGCAAACGCTCCAGTGACTTGCTCACCGCCTATCACGATCAGAAGGTGAGCTACTCAAAACTCCTGAAGTATCTCGACTATATCGTCGAGCACGACTACTACCGGATGCTGAATCCCATCTATCCCGTCCAGCATAAGGCACCCCCGGTAAAGGGGACCAAGCGCTACCGCAAACAGCTGAAGCAACAAAAGAAAAAGGCTCGCAAAGATGCTGTTCGTAACGTGCTGACGCTGATCGATTCCCTCTCGGCGCCGCAAAGCAAGGCTGTTACCGCCTGATAGTGGGAGGTGTGCCACGATGAGCCAAAGCGTGAAAAAGCGATCTGCAAGCCATATCTACTATGGCGTAGACCGGAAGACCGGGGAATTGCGGCACATCGACAGTGTCCCAAGCGGTCTGAATTGTGAGTGTGACTGCGCGGCCTGCGGGAAGCAGCTGATGGCCAGGAAAGGCGATGAGCGCCGGCACCACTTTGCGCATGTCTCTAATTACGAGTGTATGTACGCAAGTGAGGTCTCGATCTATAAGGCGGTATCAGAGGAACTGAGGAAATCCCTTCGTTTGCTTCTCCCACCAGTCACACTGCGGTTCCCATCGTGGACTGAGGCTGAGGTAGTCAGAGGGGAGCAAACCGTGACGCTGGAGCAGGTTAGCTACTCCTGTGCGCCGCTTCAATATCCTCCTGAGTTATACTTATCTGTCCGCGGCTCCAAATTGCGGCTCCTTTTGGAGTTTGGCAAGTACTACTCCGAAGATGACTTGGCAGTATTCTCCTCCGAAGCGGAAAAGGGCGGGTATTCCACCGTCCTGGTGCATCTCTCTGGTATAGATAAAGAGGCAGAATTTACACCGAGCAAAATAAGAGATATACTGTTGTCAAGATCTGGCGAAAAGACGTGGGTCCGCAGTGCTCTGGCAGATTACATGAGGAGCCTAATGCTGGAGAAAGCGGTTACCCCGGAAGAATGGGGACGCGGCTTCCTCTGCGAAGCCCACATGGGCCGATACGAGGGGAAATACTCGGCCAGATATGTTGATTGTGCGCGTTGCCGCTTCAACTTGGCGCAGCCGCCCAGCTGTCTATGCACGGCGAAGAGCGGCGTTCAGAGCCTTGCGGACCTGAAAGCGGACAGAGATGAATTGTCTGCCAAAATGGATCAGATCCGCTCTGATAACGAGGCCTATATCGAAAGGCGGGAACTGGCTGAGCGTTCCTTCTCACAGAGAAATCAAGTTGTGACAGCCAATACCCTCCGGCGAGATTCAAACCAGGTGGGCACCACGGTGTCTCAAGCTGCACTTGCGGATGAAGCCAAGCGCATTGCTGCGGCTTTTGATCCTGATTCTCCAGAACAGACTCTCGACCGATTCGGACACAGATGGCTCAAATGCGCTGAGTGTGGTCAAATAAAAGAGGCCTCTGACATGTCTGACTACGGCGGGCGTGTCATGGGGCCTAATCGTGGTATTTGCAGAGAGTGCTCAAGGGCCGGGATCAAACTGACCTGATCCTCAAGGACAGCACTCGGTAGAAAAGTGAGGGAACAATTAAAATGGAATATAACAAGGCCATCAATATGATGCAGATCGGTGACGATGTAGAGGGTTTTTATATCCTCAAAGGTGCCTATCCCAAAGTGGCCAGCAATGGGCGGCCCTTTCTGAACGCTACCCTGTCAGATAAGACCGGAGCGATCGAGGCTAAGGTGTGGGACTATCCAGGGCCCATCAATGGTTCTGATGAAGGCAAGGTCGTAAAAATCCGTGGTTCAGTGTCGGAGTTCAGGGGAACTCCGCAGGTGACGGTTGAGAAGATCCGCTTGACTGTGGACAACGATCAGTATGATGTTTCCGCACTGGTACCTGTGGCGCCGATCGATACAGATGCGATGCTCAAGGTGGTCCGTGAGCTTCTCAACTCCATCGCCGATCCCGATTACCGGCGAGTGGCTTTGGAGCTCCTACGCCGGCATGAAGATGCTTTCAAGCGGATTCCCGCAGCAAAGACTGTCCACCACGGTTTCCTCAATGGTCTTCTCATGCACACCGGGAACATGATGAAGATCGCGGATTTCCTCGCGGGCCTCTATGCTGATACCGTGGATCGCAGCCTGCTACTTGCGGGTACATTCGCCCATGACCTGCAGAAGGAAACGGAGTTCGTCTTCTCAGAGCTGGGGATGGTGACTGACTATTCAATGAAAGGCCAGCTCTTGGGCCACCTTGTCATGGGGGCCCAAGAAGTCGCTGAAATCTCAAAAGAATTGGACATTGATGGTGCGAAGGCTGTCCTTCTCCAGCATATGGTGCTCTCTCATCACGGCGAGCCGGAATTTGGCGCTGCGGTGAAGCCCATTTGTGCGGAAAGTGAGTTGCTCTCCTACATTGATATGATCGACAGCCGCATGGAGATCTATCGGGAAACGCTTGAGAGTATGGAGAAAGGAGAGTTTAGTAACCGGATATTTGCTTTGGAGAAAAAAGTATACCGCCATTTTTAACTTTGAGTATATCTTTTGAAGCTGTATATCAGAAATAATGTAGTAGGGAGAGGAATATGCCAACTATGTTTAACGAAGATAATACCATAGAGCAAATGATGATTTCCGCGCTGAAAGACAATGGGTGGAAGTATATTCCCGCAGAAAATCTCCCTCGTCTTTATTCAGATGTGCTTGTCGAGCCTATGGTCAAGGATGCCTTAATCAGATTAAATCCTGAAATCGCCGAAGATCCTTCGCGTGCGGATGAAGTCATCTATAAACTGAGAACAGTCATTTTATCGGTACAGGCGCATAATCTCGTTACCCAGAATGAAATCTTGAAAAAGATGATCTTTGAAGAGAATTCGTATCCATTTGGCAAAGATGGAAGAATGATACCGATTCGCTTCTTTGGAACGATGAGGGAAGAAGATCTCGCGCTGAATGAATATGTAGTAACCAATCAGTGGGTGTATCCGCAGGCCGAGGGTGGAAAAAGACTTGATATTGTTTTGCTTATCAATGGATTCCCCGTGGTAGTAGGCGAACTGAAAACTCCTGTTCGAAGCGCAATCACGTGGCTTGACGCAGCTGGAGACATAGCTGCCTATGAGAAAAGTATTCCAGCAATGTTCGTAACGAATGTATTCAATTTTGCCACCGAAGGAAGATGCTATCGTTACGGCTCCATCAATATGCCCATTAACATGTGGGGACCTTGGCATACGACGGCTCATAAGGAAGAAGGTAGCCTTGCTGATGTGAAAATAAGCGTTGAGGATATGATCACCCCAGAAAAGGTAATGGACATATTCCAATATTTCACCATGTTTGCCACCGATAAGAAATATCGCAAATATAAAATCATCTGTCGTTACCAGCAATTTGAGGGCGCAAATATGATCATCAAACGGGTCCTTGCTGGTTATCCAAAGAAAGGCCTAATTTGGCACTTCCAGGGATCTGGTAAATCTCTTTTAATGGTTTTTGCCGCTCAAAAGCTGCGTATGATTCCAGAACTGAAAAATCCTACTGTTGTCATAGTAGATGATCGCATTGATCTTGAAACGCAGATAACCGCCACATTCAATGCTTCAGATATCCCAAACCTTACCAGTGCAACGACCAAAGAGGAATTGATTTCTTTCTTCCGTGGTGATATGCGGAAGATACTTATTACCACGATCTTCAAATTTGGAGAGGTCACAGGTGAGCTTAATCCTCGGGACAACATCATTGTCATGGTGGATGAGGCGCATAGAACACAGGAAGGTGATCTCGGCGAAAAAATGCGTATGGCATTACCGAATGCTTTTTTCTTTGGTTTAACTGGTACTCCGATCAACCGAGTTGATAAGAATACATTTGCTACGTTTGGCGCTGAAGAAGACCGCAGTGGTTACATGAGCCGCTACTCCTTCTCTGACTCAATTCGCGACGGAGCTACATTACCCCTTCATTTTGAGCCAGTTCCGGTAGAGCTTCACGTTGATAAGGAGAAGTTGGATCGAGAGTTCGATGCGATGACCGACGAGGCCGGCTTGACCAGAGAGGAAAAAAGCGAACTATCACGCCGTGTCAATATGAAGGCCATCATGTATAACCCAACTCGAATTAGAAAAGTATGCGAGCATATTGCAAAGCACTTCAAGGAGAAAATCGAGCCTAATGGCTATAAGGGACAAGTTGTTGTTTATGATCGTGAGTGTTGCCTGAAGTATAAGGAGGTTCTCGACGAACTCCTCGGCGAAGATGCAAGTACAATCGTCATGGACACAAACAACGACAAGGAAGACCGCTATAAAAAATATCGCCGCGATCGTGATCAAGAGGGGAAAGTGCTCGACTACTTTCGTGATCCCCACAGCCCTCTAAAGCTAGTCGTTGTCACATCAAAACTCCTGACCGGATTTGATGCCCCAATCCTTCAGGTGATGTATCTCGATAAGCCAATGAAGGATCACACCTTGCTACAAGCTATCTGTCGTACAAACAGGACATATGATCAGGGTAAAACACATGGCTTGATAGTCGATTATATTGGCATCTTTGATGATGTAGCAAAGGCTCTCGATTTTGATGAGAGTAGTATGCGTCGCATCATTACCAACATCGAGGAGATTAAAAAGCAACTTCCTGCCCTTTTGAAAAAGTGCCTCAATTATTTTCTTGGGGTTGATAGGACAATAGAGGGATGGGAAGGACTGATGGCCGCACAAGAGTGTCTACCAACAAATAAAGAAAAGGATGCCTTTGCTGCTGACTATCGGGTTCTCAACCGGGCTTGGGATGCTCTCTCTCCTGACGGCTTTCTCAATCCATACAAAGCCGACTACAAGTGGCTATCTCGCGTTTATGAGTCCGTCAAACCGACTGATGGTCGAGGCGGCCTAATCTGGGCATCTTTGGGCACCAAAACAATTGAGCTCGTCCATCAAAATGTTTCTGTCGGCGAAGCCGACGAAGAGATGGATATCCTCTCTATGGACGCCGACCTTATTGATGAGTTCTTGGAGAAACAAAAGGATTTGAAGAAAGCGACTAAGAAAGTAGAAATCAATCTTGTCGCCAAGATCTTAAAGCACACAAATGACCCCAAATTCGTCCGCCTCGGTGAAAAGCTCGAAGCATTGCGTGAAAAGCATGAGCAGGGTCTTATCACCAGTATCGAATTTCTTAAGCTTTTGCTCGAACTGGCAAAAGAAGCTGCCCAAGCGGAGAAAGAAGTCGTGCCGGAACAAGAAGTGGATAAAGGTATTGCTGCACTCACTGAGCTATTTAATGGCGTCAAGAATAAAAGCACACCCGTCATTGTGGAACGAATCGTAGCAGATATTGACAGCATCGTGAAGATTGTCCGTTTTGATGGCTGGCAAAACACAACCGCCGGCAAGCAGGAAGTAAAAAAAGCCCTCCGCAGTGTTGTATGGATCAAATATAAGATTAAGGACAAAGAGGTATTTGACAGAGCTTATAGCTACATTGAGCAGTACTATTAACTTTGGGGAAGCGAGGTCTTTGGATGATTGGCGCAATTATTGGGGATATTGTGGGATCGCGGTTTGAATGGAACAATCATAGATCTAAGGACTTTGATCTACTTACACATGAGTGTTTCTTCACCGATGATTCTGTAATGTCTTTGGCCATATGTGACGCACTAATGCGGAGCAAGGCGGATCACAACGACCTACATGAACAAGCTGTCCGGTCGATGCAAACGGTTGGACGTCCCTATCCGCACTGCGGCTACGGAGGTTCTTTTGCTGAGTGGATGTATTCTGATAATCCGCAGCCGTACAACAGTTACGGAAATGGAGCAGCGATGCGTGTAAGCGGATGCGGCTATGTAGGAAATACGATTGAGGAAGTCAAACAACTTTCAAAAGCGGTCACCGAGGTTACGCATAGCCATCCGGAAGGTCTAAAGGGAGCTGAGGCCACGGCTGTCGCGGTCTACCTTGCCAGGACTGGGAAAAGCCTTGTGGAAATCCAGGACTACATTATAGGACACTATTATAAGTTGGGATTTACCCTTGATAGTATCCGCGAAAACTATCAGTTCAATGAAACTTGCCAAGATACAGTTCCGCAGGCATTTGAGGCATTCTTCGAATCGACCGACTTTGAAGATGCAATCAGAAATGCAATCTCGATTGGCGGCGACAGTGATACACTAGCGGCTATAACCGGAGCTATAGCGGAGGCGTATTATGGCGTTCCTGGAAACATTAGAAAACATGCGCTTACTTTTCTGGACGCCCGTCTACTAAAAATTCTGGTGGAGTTTGAAAACAAATATCCTGCCAAAATCGAGAAGAAGGTTAAAGGAAAAACCGTAAGTATAGCTCTGCCTACCAGGAAAAAAGTTGAAACAGGAGAACGAGAACAAATGTTAGAATCGGCAATGGAGATTGCGGACCAGGAACTCGATGCTAGTGTTTATCATCCAGAAGAAACAACGAGCCAAAAGCTTTTTTCTCATCTCTTCGAAGCGTGTAACATTCTTAGGGGCCCCATCAACCAGGATGAATACAAGAGCTATGTGACTCCTATCCTTTTCTTCAAAAGAATTTCTGATGTCTATGATGAGGAGACTCAAATTGCTCTTGAGGAATCCGGTGGCGATGAGGAATATGCAAGCTTTGCAGAAAACCACCGCTTTATTATCCCAGATGGCTGCCACTGGCAGGATGTCCGCGAAGCAAGTGAGAATGTTGGCGTTGCAATTGTTACTGCAATGAATGGGATAGAACGAGCTAATCCGGATACTCTTAGTGGCGTGTTTAGTAGTTTCGATGATGCAAACTGGACTGATAAAACTAAACTGTCTGATGAAAGATTAAAAGATCTGATTGAGCATATGTCCAAAATAAAGGTCGGCAACAGCAATTACTCTGCCGATGTTATGGGCGATAGCTATGAGTTTTTGATTAAGAAATTCGCAGATCTCTCCAAAAAGAATGCCGGTGAGTTTTATACCCCTCGCTCAATTGTTAAACTTCTCATTATGCTTCTGGCTCCAAAAGCAGGAGAAACTGTATATGATCCTGCCTGTGGTACTGGGGGAATGTTGATAGAGGCTATCCGATTCATGAAGGGGGATAAACTTACTTATGGCAGAATTTATGGTCAAGAAAAAAACTTGGCCACTTCTGCTATTGCACGGATGAATCTATTCCTACATGGGGCTAAAGACTTCAAGGTAACACAAGGCGATACCCTTCGCGCACCAAATTTCCTGGAACGTGGCTCATTGCAAACTTTCGACTGTGTTGTTGCTAATCCTCCCTTTTCCCTAAAAAACTGGGGAGCTGAACAATTTAGTAGTGATGTGTACGGCCGTAATATTTGGGGTTGCCCTACGGATTCGAATGGTGACTTTGCATGGCTCCAGCACATGGTAAAGTCCATGGATCTAAAATCGGGGCGCTGCGCTGTTGTCCTACCCCAGGGAGTTCTTTTCAGAGGTGGTAAAGAGGGCGAAATCAGGCGGCAACTTGTTGAATCAGATAAGTTGGAAGCTATCATATCTTTGGCTAGTGGAGTGTTTTATTCGACTGGTGTTTCAGCATGTATCCTGTTCTTGAATAACGACAAAATTGCTTCACATCGTGAACGTATTTGTATGATTGATGCTTCCGGAATCTACACACCTCAGCGGGCCCAGAATATCATGACAGAAGATAACATCCAGACTGTCTTTGATTATTATAAAGCCTATGTAGATGTGATTGAAAAGGTCAAAATTGTCACAATTGCGGATATAAGAGCTAAAGACTACTCGTTGGCGATTAACAATTACATTGATAAGAAGGAACAAGAAATGATTCCGCCGGAAGAGGTCCGCAGAAAGTACTTTGAGGCCTATACAGAGATGGTCGAGGCTGAGGCCCGGATGCGGGAACTGCTGCTGAAGGGAGGCTACATAAGTGAGTAATCGAATGACGATTGAAGAACTACAGTCTTATCTGTGGGATTCTGCTGTCTTGCTGAGAACAAATATTGACGCCGGCTCCTATAAGCAGTATATTTTCCCACTTCTTTTCTTTAAGCGCATATGTGATGTCTATGATGAGGAGACAACTGCAGCTGTTGAGGAATATGGTGATGATGCAGCTGAGTTTGACGAGGAAGAAATCCATACCTTTATTATTCCAGAAGGCTATCACTGGAATGATGTTCGCGCTGTGTCTGAGAACGTAGGAGTGGCTATCGTCGAGGCTTTCAGAAAGGTCGAGAACGCAAATTCTGATAAGCTACAGGGTATCTTTGGGGATGGTGCCTGGACAAACAAAAATCGTCTTCCGGACAGGCTTTTGAAAGATATGTTGGAGCATTTCAGCACGAAAACTCTGTCTATTGAAAATTGTCCAGAAGATGAGCTCGGGCAGGGATATGAGTACCTGATCAAAAAGTTTGCTGATGACAGTGGCCATACGGCGCAAGAATTCTATACCAACCGTACCGTCGTCCATCTGATGACTGAGATACTCAAGCCAGAGTCCGGCGAGTCTATTTACGATCCGACCTGCGGAAGTGCTGGTATGCTTATCTCTGCAATTGCGTACTTAAAAGCACAGGGTAAAGAGTGGCGTAATGTTGCGATCTATGGCCAGGAAATCAATGCTCTGACTTCAGCTATCGGGAAAATGAACCTTTTTCTTCATGGGGTCAAAGACTTTAATATCGTTAATGGCGACACCTTGAAAGACCCCGCCTTTATAGAGGGCGGAAAACTAAAGCAATTCGATTTGATCCTTGCGAATCCACCATACTCAATTAGTCAATGGGATCGAGCTGCCTTTGAAAGCGATAAGTACGGTCGAAATTTCCTGGGTGTTCCTCCACAAGGGCGTGCGGACTATGCCTTCCTACAGCATATCATTGCCAGTCTCAAAGTAGATACCGGACGCTGCGCCATCTTGTTCCCTCACGGTGTCCTTTTCCGCAATGAGGAGAGTGCGATGAGAGAACGTTTGGTTCGCAGCGACATCGTGGAATGTGTTATTGGACTTGCCCCAAATCTGTTTTACAATTCTCCGATGGAAGCATGTATCATGATTTGCCGCATGGAGAAAAAACCGGAGAGGCGCGATCAGATTCTTTTCATTAACGCTGTAAATGAAGTTGTAAGAAAGAATGCCCAGAGCTATCTGGAGGATTATCATATTCAGCGCATTGCCGGGGCTTATGAGAAATATTGCGATGACAGTGACTTTGCAAAGGTCGCAACGATTGAAGATATTGCGGAAAACAACTATTCGTTGAGCATTCCACTGTATGTAAAACCGGAAGTTAAAGAAAATGAAGTAGATACTAAGACTGTTCAGGAACATTACGATAGCTGGCTGGCAGCTTCTGAAGTGATGAAGTTGAGCTATGAGCGATTGAACGAGATGCTTGAGAAAGGGGTTGATGGCAATGAGCAGGGTTAAGTTAGGCGATGTTGCAGTTGAACACAAAGAAACCTGTAAAGGGGACAAAGATGGATACCCTGTCGTTGGACTTGAGCATCTGACTCCTGAAGAAGTCTCTTTAACTAACTGGGATGAAAAGAGCGACAACACTTTCACTAAAATGTTCCGCAAAGGTAATGTGCTATTTGGCCGTCGCAGAGCCTATCTCAAAAAAGCTGCCGTTGCCCCATTTGACGGAATATGCTCTGGTGATATTACTGTAATCGAGGCAATACCAGATCGTGTATTTCCAGATCTCTTACCCTTTATAATCCAGAATGACGACCTATTCACTTATGCTATTGGCAAGTCTGCTGGCTCCCTTTCTCCCCGTGTAAAATGGGAATATCTTAAAGATTATGAATTTGAACTGCCTGATATGGATCGGCAAAAAGAACTTTCGGAGATTCTCTGGGCGATGGATACGGCGAAGAAATCTTATCAGAAATTGATCGCGGCAACAGATGAGTTGGTGAAATCTCAATTTATCGACATGTTTGGAAAGCGAGATGGCGCAATCTACTGTACCTTGGAGGAGTGCTGCGTGTCTGTAACAGGAGGCTCTACGCCTTCAATGAAACACGAGGAATACTATGGCGGAGAGGTGCCTTTCATCAAGTCCGGAGATGTTAAGGCGGATTATGTTTCCTCTGGTGCGCTTTGGCTTACACAGATGGCATTGGATGAAACAACAGCCAAATATGTGCCAGCTGGGACTGTTGTGGTGGTTACAAGAAGCGGTATTTTGAAGCACAATTTGCCTGTTGCTATCACATTAAACCCGGTAGTTATAAATCAAGACCTGAAGGCGTTTGAGCCAAAGCCAGAGTTCTCTCCTCAATATATTGCTTGGGCTATTCGGTCCAGAGAGGATGAGCTTTTAAGCAAGACGCGAGTGATGACTGTTGATAATATTGAGAGCAAAGACCTGTACGAAATACCTGTAATGATTGCTTCGCGAGAGGATCAGGAACAGTTCGCAGCCTTCGTCCGGCAGAGCGATAAATCAAAATTTGAACTGGAAAAAGCTCTCTCTGAGCTGACTGCAACCTATAAACGCATCCTTGCTGAAAATCTTGGGTAAGAAATAAGGTCATGTAGTTTCCTCCGGCTCGTGGGGTCACCGAAAACGGAGGATAACGAAAAGGAGGAAACTATCATGATAGATCAGGTAATTGCAAGTATTAGCAGTGATATGTATGGGATACTGAACGAAAGCCAGATGCAGCAACTTATGGAAGTGCTTGCGAAACATTTGTCGCCCATAGAAACAGCAGATGCCCAAAATCATTATGAGAAGAGCAGTTTGCTCCTTGCCTTTATTGCTGCTAAGCGTGTCGAGGGTTGCTCCGAAAAATCACTGCGTTATTATGACTCTACAATCCGGAATATGCTTGAATCCATAGAAAAGCCAGAATGTCAAATAACCACAATGGATCTCCGAACCTATCTCGACACATACCAGCGTCGTGGGACTGTGAGCAAAGTCACTCTCGATAACGTGAGGAGAATTCTTTCCTCGTTCTTTGCATGGCTGGAAGACGAAGATTTTATTGTCAAGAGTCCTGTTAGGAGAATCCATAAGGTGAAAACAGGAAAGACGGTCAAAGAAACCTACTCGGATGAGTCACTTGAACTCATGCGGGACCATTGTGATAACGCACGCGATTTAGCCATGATTGACCTTCTTGCCTCAACTGGCATCCGTGTCGGCGAGCTTGTGAAGCTTAACAGAGATGATGTTGACTTTGAAAACCGGGAATGTATTGTATTCGGCAAGGGAAATAAGCAGCGAAAGGTGTACTTCGATGCAAGGACAAAGATTCATTTGCAACGCTATCTGTCAGAGCGTATAGATGAGCACGAAGCTTTATTTGTGTCTCTGCTTAAACCATATGACCGCCTGCAAATCAGCGGTGTTGAAATACGGCTCCGTAAAATTGGCCGCGAGTTGAACTTCAACAAGGTCCACCCCCACAAATTCCGCAGGACGCTGGCTACAATGGCCATTGACAAGGGGATGCCCATAGAACAGGTACAGCAGCTTCTTGGTCATCAGAGCATCGATACAACACTCCAATATGCTATGGTCAATCAAAACAACGTGAAGGAATCACACCGCAAGTTCATTGGGTAAAAAGGAGATTTCTATGAGTGAGAAAATCATATACAGACTGGACGATGAAATATCTTTCCGAAAATGCTCATTATTTGATGAGGGCAGTACTAACCGAGGAGATTGCACAAACTTTTATACGAAAGAAGTGCATTTCCATGATCACTATTTCTGCAAGCAGGAAGGGCTCCATTTCCATTGTACTAAACACCCTGAAATTGAATTGGAATGTGATCCTGACTTCGGCGGCTCAGTGTTAACTTGTCCCAAATGCAGAAACCAGATTGAAATCGGCAATATGAAATCTCTCATTTCCCGCTGTTTACGGGCGCTAAATAGAGAAATATTCAAAGATGCGACGCTTATTCGCGTGGATGATTGGTATACTCCAGAAATCAAAGAAAGAATCGAGCCTACTCCCGATTATCGGCTAGTGACAAATGTTAAGACAGATAAAGACGGAGATACAATCGTCGTTCTTTATATTAGCTATGTCGGGACTGGAACCAAAGTTCAATACTTTATCAAACCCGAAAAAGGCCAGCTGACAAGCGATCACAAAGACATGGACCCAGCAAAAATTATATCAAAGATTGAGGTTACGCTTAAGGATCGCACTCTAACGCAAGCATATCACGAGGATGCAGACGACAAGTTCTAATTTGTTTGCAATTCTCAATTTATCGGGCCCGTTGCCAACAAGGATTTCGCCGTTCATGCCACTCTTTTAAGGAGGTGCGCATAATGGCGAATGTAAAACTATGTGACGTTATTAGACGCGCCAACATTAAAGTCGATAAGGATAATACCGATTTAGTTTATTATGTTGGTGGAGAACATATTGAAAGCGAGAACATTCGAGTCAGAAATCGTGGGCTCATTGCTGGAAGCACAATTGGCCCCATGTTCTACTATGGATTCAAATCAGGAGATTTTTTATTGGTATCTCGTAATCCGCACTTAAGAAAAGCGGGCCTTGTTGACTTTGATGGGATTTGTTCCGAAAAGACATTTGTACTTGAAACGGCAGATCCGAAGATACTAATTCCCGAGTTCCTCCCATTTATTCTTCAAAATGAGAGATTTTGGAAATACGCTTACCAGAATCGGCATGGCTCTACAAACACATTTATAAACTGGTCAACATTAGCAAATTACAGGTTTGAGCTGCCCGATCCGGATGCACAACGCAACTTGGCTACAGTATTGTGGTCCATAAACGATACAATAGAGGCTTATAGAAAGTTAATTGCCGCTACGGATGAGCTCGTTAAGTCTCAATTTCTGGGGCTGTTTGGTGACCCGGTAACCAATGAGAAGGGATATGTGATACGTCCATTTTCGGACTTTGCATCAATAGACGCACAGATGACCACCGACTACAAGAAGTACGCCGATTACCCTCATATCGGAATCGATAGCATTGAGAAGGATACTGGCAAGCTGAGTGGTTATAGGACCGTGGCTGAGGACAACGTGAAAAGCGGCAAGTATCTTTTCACTAAAGAACACATTATTTACAGTAAAATCCGGCCAAACCTCAACAAAGTCGCACTTCCTACGTTCTGTGGACTTTGTTCGGCAGACTCTTATCCGATTTTGCCAAATAACGAAATGTGCAACCGAGAATACTTAGCATATGTCCTTCGCTCTCAGTGGTTTCTTGCATATATCGTTCCTCTCAGTGGTCGGTCGAATATGCCAAAAGTCAATCGCGAGCAGATCAACGGGTTTTCGTGGCCTTTACCGCCATTGGACGAACAGGAGCAGTTTGCGGTCTTCATCCGGCAGAGCGATAAATCAAAATTTGCTGCTCTCAAGTGTTCAAATCTCAATTTATGGAGCAGTTCGGTGACCCCATCGCAAATCCTAAAGGGTGGGTAGTGTCTCCTATAAAAGCTGCCACTAATAAGATTGGTTCAGGCGCCACTCCGAAGGGAGGAAATTCTGTATATATAGCTGGTGGGGTATCGCTTATACGGAGTATGAATGTATATAACGGCTATTTTGAGCCGGACGATCTTGCACATATTTCGACAGAACATGCGAAGCTCCTTGAAGGGGTAGCTTTGCAAAAGGACGATGTTCTGCTAAATATTACGGGTGCATCTGTCGCAAGATGCTGTGTTGTACCGAAAAATGTTCTCCCTGCTCGTGTCAACCAGCATGTATGTATCTTACGTTGCGATACATCGAATGTTTTGCCAATCTTTTTGAATCAGCAGTTGATTACACCCCAATACCAGAAGATGTTATGGAGTGTTGCTGAGGCAGGAGGAGGAACCAGGCAGGCCATTACTAAACAGCAGATTGAAAACTTCCAGATTATTTTGCCCCCACTCTCCCTCCAGGAGCAGTTTGCCGCCTTCGTCCGGCAGAGCGATAAATCAAAATCTTTGCAACAAGCGATTATCAATAAATTAAATATACTGTGCTACCAATATGCAATGTAGCCTTCACGGAGGTATGTCCAATGGATATACAAGAAACAATTAGCCGTATCAGAAAAGAGTACAAAGACTATCTGCGTGAGAAGCACCCTGAATGGGCAGATAGTAGCCTGAGCACCCATGTTTCTGATGCCTTCTACCTGTATCAGAATACCATTGCCCTCTCCTTCTGGAAATGCTTTGAGAGCGACGAGTCAATGGCGGGGGCGAAGCAGGATATTTTCGAATATCTAACGAATGATGTAATGTCGGAACGCGCTGAGGAACGCACAGCCGGTTATTTCAACGATCTCAAGATGCTCAAAGAGTTCTTAGACTCGAAAGGCGGCGTGAGAAAATATGTCGGGCCAGAATATGACTGCGAGGTAACTGTTTACAAATATGCAAAAATGGCCTATGATGGAGCACTGACTGCTGATGACGCTGTTGCAGCCTTGTGTAATGAAGTGCCGTTCTTCGGGGGAACATCGCATAAGATTATGGTCATGCTGTTTGCTTCCATGATGGAGGGAACAAAGTATACCCGCCGTGGCAATACCGAAACAACGATTTACTTCATCGTAAATATCGGACAGGACTATGGCAAAGATCGTATGCTCAACGCCTTGCACGCTACCGGTGAGAATATAAAATACTATTATGAGCAGACGGGAAATAAGTCGAACAGCATCCGCCGGGGTTGCACAAAGGTAGCCAAGGACAACAATATTGACATGGATTTCGGCGAGAAGATGTTTGAGGGCATTATCCCGAAGGAATCCTCTGATGCTACACTTACGCTCGATAACACAGCTGTCCGGTATTGGCTGTATGCTGCGGGCGATAGCTCGGTCAACTGGGAGAACGATTATGCTGAGGGCCTTATGGCTATTGGCTGGGATGAGATGGGCGATCTCATGCAGTACAGCTCCAAGGAAGAAATGCGAGCTAAGATGCGGGAAGTCTATGGAGGGACGAGCTCATATAAGAATCAAGTTCACGCCACATGGCAGTTTGTAAATGACATCAAACCCGGCGACGTCATCTTCGTCAAAAAAGGCCGAAAAGAAATCATTGGCAGAGGCGTTGTTGAGGGCGAGTATGTATATGATCCAACCCGCGAGCACTACCGCAACACCCGTACTGTACGCTGGACTGATAAAGGTCTATGGGAACATCCTGAGCAGTTGCCGATGAAGACTCTAACCGATGTTACGCCATATACGGACTTTGTCAAAAAGACTTTAAGCCTTTTTGACGGAGAAATCACTAATACTATTATCCAAGATGAGGATGAAGAGGAACGGACTTACGATCCATATACCGCCGATGATTTCCTGCACGATGTGTTTATGGATGAAGAACGCTATAACATTCTTAAGGCTCTTTTGCTGACAAAAAAGAATGTGATCCTCCAAGGCGCACCAGGCGTTGGCAAAACCTTTGCGGCGAAGAGGCTGGCCTATTCTATCATGGGCGAGAAAGACACGAACCGTGTCAAGATGGTGCAATTCCATCAGAGTTATAGTTACGAAGACTTTATCATGGGTTTCCGGCCAACCGAAACAGGCTTTGAATTGAAGAAGGGCGTTTTCTATGAGTTCTGTCGGAAGGCAGCAGAGGATGATCGACCCTACTTCTTCATCATTGACGAGATTAACCGAGGTAACTTGAGCAAGATTTTCGGCGAACTGTTCATGCTCATTGAGAGCGATAAGCGCGGAGTTGAGTTACAGCTTCTCTATGCGGATGAGCAGTTCTCCATTCCGAGCAATGTTTACATCATCGGCATGATGAATACAGCAGACCGCAGTCTTGCCATGCTGGATTATGCGCTGCGCCGCCGCTTTGCGTTCTTTGAAATGACGCCGGCATTCAACTCATCTGGTTTCAGGGCATACAGGGCGAAGGTCAATAATCCGAAGTTCGATCGCCTGATTGCAACAGTAGAACAGCTTAACGATGTGATAGCGAATGATGATTCTTTAGGCGAAGGTTTCTGCATCGGTCATAGTTATTTCTGTACGAATGCCACTGTCACAGACGATTGGATGAGGTCTGTAGTAGAATTTGAGCTAATCCCGCTACTCAAAGAATACTGGTTTGATGAAGTCGCGAAAGTCAAGGATTGGAGCCGTACTCTTCGTGAGGTGGTCAAATGATTCCCGTTCGCAACATCTACTATATGCTGGCCTATGCGTTCCAGATTTTACACGAACAAGGCTATAAGGATGTTGCTGCTGAGGAATTCCGAAACGCCGCAGAGTTGCTGGCTTCCATCCTCTGTAAAGGAGTATCTGTTCAGCTTAAGCGGGGCTTATGCAGACAGTACATAACAAATGAGGAACCACTGGCCTCCCCAAGAGGGAAATTTGAAATTGGAGAATCCATCAAAACCCAAGTCCTTCGTAAAAAACAGATCGTATGCGCCTATGATGAGTTTTCGGTTAATGCCTATTCAAATCGCATTATCAAAACGACAATGGCCACCCTTCTCCGAGCAGATATTTCAAAGGCGAGGAAAAAGGAAATCCACAAGCTGCTTGTCTTTTTCGATGCCGTAGATACTTTAGACGCTCATAACGTCAACTGGAACATCCAATATGACCGCAATAATCAGACCTACCGGATGATCATTGAAATATGCCGGTTTATTCTGAAAGGACTGCTACAAACGACCGCAGACGGCTCGGCCCGGATCATGGATTATGCGGATGACATGACGATGGCGAAGCTGTACGAGAAATTCATATTGGGATATTATCAGCGGGAGCACCCTGATATTCGTGCATATTCCCCGCAAATCGCTTGGCAAGTAACCGACGGATACAGGACACTTCTGCCCACCATGCAGTCCGACATCGTGCTTTCTAACAAGAAAGCTGGAAAGACTCTTATTATCGACGCAAAGTTCTATACGCATAATATGCAGATGAAAGCACCCTATATGACGCAAACGCTCCACTCAGGGAATTTGTACCAGATTTTTACCTATGTCAAGAACTGGGACGTCGCCCCTGGAGAAACAGTTTCAGGGATGCTACTATACGCCAAGACAGACGATGCCAGCCAACCAGAAGGTGACTACCAGATGAGTGGCAATCAGATCAGTGTAAAAACGCTTGATATGAACTGCGAGTTCTCTATGATTGCAGGACAGCTTGACTCGATCGCAGACAGGGTAAAATGATCGTGTAGCAGGCGAAGCAAAGGCGCACCGAAGATGGCTGGAGACTGTACAGATTCAATTGAGAAAGACCAGTTCTCCAAGGGCCTAATGATAACTGCATGGCAAGAGCGAACTGTCGTGAGGAGGATAGTACTGTGAAGAGAGTCGAAGAAGACTATGCCCCTTTCCACGGCGGTATAAAATTGATTCGGCTTGTCTCAAGCACGCTTGGGTATGGTCCGATGCCTGCTCCAGATCAAGAGATCGAACAGAGGTTGACGCTCAATTCCAGAGGGCAGATATGGTTCAGCAATTACTTATATGGGGATGGGGTAAAGCAGAAACTTTATCGGAAAGAGCGTTCAACGATTTCGCCCGCAGATGCGGCTCAGATCCTTCAATTGGTCTCTAAGGAGTTTGCCTCTCCCCAATCATCTGGGTTTGTTACAGATGTCGGTATGTGGAGGCTGTCCCTTCTCAATGAAGAGGGACAGAGTTTCAAGTATGAAGGCTCTCTGGCTAGCCACGGAGACAATGACCTCCTCGGTATTATTTCTTCGGAATTGAGGAAGATCTTGTCTATGCCTGAATTGGCTGCCTTCGATGGAATGGCATCAGAAAACTAACTCACTTCCCCGTTTCCAGTGAAAACCGGCGTTATGTAAGATGGGCCCATCTATCTGTTTTGAAAAAGACGCAGCACCTGGGAAACAGGTGCTGCGTCTGCTTATTTCAATAGAGGGAGCCAGATGCAGTGGTAGACAAAGTCCAGAAATTGTGGTATCGCCTCTCTGTCTGGGTCGTATCCGCATGCGCTGTCTATAGCTATATCTATTGGGGTCCTGCGCTCTCCCAAATGGCAACCGCTCAGACGATTGAACTCTTTGACGAGTTCCATGTTGCCGGCGCAATATAAAGCACATTGCTCAAAAGACATGGTGCTTATCCTCCATATGACTGTTTCGTACTATT
>ENA-UOJG01000320-UOJG01000320.1-human-gut-metagenome-genome-assembly--contig:-C47-NODE-320-length-71553-cov-42.455467_pt1 | contig 71553 bp, 85 predicted proteins | sample MGYA00242340_ERZ723887 | MGnify/ENA metagenome assembly ERZ723887 | reverse complement strand
GCGCCTCATAGGCGAACTGTCGCTTATGCTCGCCCTTTACGAATAAGCCGCAGTCCGGATCTGTCGTGCTTTTGGTTACGGTACGAAAGCCCTGCTTCTTCCTGCGGGCCAGCTTCTTCTTACTCGATAAATTCGAGCGCCATTATGTGACGCTCGGCAGCGGCGCATTGGTGCTGACGCTGGTATTCGGCGTTTGTATGCACTCGTTCCGCGCCATCTGGGAGACACTGAATTTAGGGGCTTTTTTTCAACGCGCCTTCTGGTATGGCTCGGGTGAGGAAAGCGCGGTCGGCATCAACTGGTCCACGATCGTTTTCATCGCCGGTATGATGATCATGGTCGAGGGGCTTGGCAAGGCGGGCTTTTTCCGCTGGCTGTGCCTGTCGCTCGCAAGGCTCGTACATTACCGCATCGTGCCGCTGCTGGTCTGCTTTATGACGCTCTCGGCACTGCTTTCCATGTTTATCGACAGCATCACCGTCGTGCTCTTCCTCGCCACGGTCACGCTTGAATTGGCGCAGACGATGAAATTTGATCCTGTGCCGATGATCCTGTCCGAGATTTTCTGCGCCAACATCGGCGGCTCGGCAACCATGTGCGGCGATCCGCCCAACATTATCATCGGCACGTCGCTCGGCTACACCTTCTCGGACTTCATTACCAATACCGGTGCGGTCGCAGCCATCTGCTTTGTACTCATGCTTGCTTATTTTACGCTCTGCTTCCGCAAAGAGTTCAAAAGCGCTGAGCAGCGCGCAAAGATGGAAGCGCTGACAGCGCGCTGCAAGCGCGCGGAAAAGCTGCTGAGTAAGGTGCCGAGGGAGATGATAGAAAAAACTGGGGGTAAAAAAGAAAGGCAGGAGCGATAAGTGAAAAAGACAGCCGTGGTGATTGAGCTATCAGCGTTGCTATAGGATTTAAGCTCCTTCTGAATCTCTTTTTAACATTGTGGAAAGGAACTCTTGTGTGACGGTCACAAAATGGCTTGCAATAAACCTGCATGTATTATATAAAATATAAAATAAAAGCAAATAATATCTTAAATTACATTTATTTCAGGAGAATTTAGATTATAGAAAACCAATTTTCTATCCATTGATATCTAATTTTGAAAATCTATTTCACATCCCGGTACAATACATCTTTCATTATGAGGAGGGAAAGTGCATGAAAAAGAATTGCTTTCTATTCTTCTTAACCATTGTAGCCTTATTTACTCTTAGCAGTTGTAATCAAATCGGCTCTATCAACCCAGCCGAGATTTCTGCTGAACACTTTACGGATGGAAATCATACTCGTGACGATGAATATGCCGCATCTTTTCCAACCAAGTTTGTTGCTTTGGATGGATTGAACATTCACTTTGCTGCGACTATCTTTGATGAAAGAGATTCTCCTGAACTTGCCAAGCAGATTGCAGCTGACTATGCCGCTCTGGCAAAACTGGGCAACAGTTTGACCAAGTCTGTGGCGGTATACCTGGTCGGGGAAACCACCACCAGCAATCCGGTTGCCACAACTTCCGGCCTGTTTTGCACACCCGAATCTGTCCAGAACGGTACATATCGTCCGTTCCTGACATCCTGCACATTTGATTTGGCCCCTTGGTGGCAGTGTGTCGGTTTGAGCAAGACCGTGTTTGAAGAAACTGCGGTTTCTTCGGACGAACTGGCCAAACGTTTAAATGCTTATTACGATCAGCACGAAAAGCCCTATCTACTCACCCTGTCCCCTCTCTATTTTATTGAGAATTTCTCGGATTCAGAAACCATAGATCTTGCGGTGCAGTCTGCCCAGTCCCTTGCCGCATATATTATGTCTCAGGATAATGTAAAAGCCTTTCTGACGGAAGGTAACAATTTTGAGTATCGCAACGAATGGTTGAAAGAACTTGGTATCACGGTAGACACTGAAAACATCAGCACCACTGAGGCAGCCTACCTTTCCAGTCTTTCTTTCATTACTGCTAAGGAGATTCCTTTTATTATCGAGGAACAAAATTTCCAACTGAATCTGCAAAGTGTAGACTGGATGCCTACCGCTGATGATGTAACCTACTTCCTGGTTGATTTCTATAGCGATGTGAATCAGCTTTATAACTATCTGAAAGAAAATGCGCCTAAGCATTATGAAGCCTTGCAGCAGCCTGATTTTCGTCAGATTTCTGTTTCTGTTTTTGACAGTGACTCCGATAACAATTCATTTGCAAAACCAGACGGAAGTAAAGCTGTTGTGCTCGCTCATGAAGGTGCTCTACATGAGCTTACGCACTGCTTGATTCCAGCAAATGATGCAAGTGAAAAGCGCTGGTTGTGCGAAGGTCTGACTACATATTTGTCTGTACCTTATCTCTCATATGAAATCGCCCCACAATACATTGATCCATTTGCAAATGAGACCGAAATTGCAAAACTAAAAAGTCCCTACATTGAATGCAGCAAAAAAATTGCTGCCAGATATGAACAGATGACCGGTCAGACCATTTCCGAGATTTATACGACAGAACATCCCATCTTCCTTATTTACCAAGCAATCGGTTACGAAGCAGTTCTTCATCCAGAAACATTCCGAGACATTCAATTTCCAATCGTAACACAATCTGTAGATAAGCGCGCTGGTGTTTCCAGTGGTTATATTGGAAATCAACTCTCTTATTCAGAATCTATGGTTTTTGTTCAGTATCTGGTGGAAAAACACGGTCTAGACGCGATGATTGAAGCTGAGATGGATAACAAGACCTATCGTGAACTGTTCCCGGATGCTGCCGCATTCCAAGAAGAGTATGACAACTTTGTGGCACAGATTAATTTCGATTAAATATACAGAATAAAGGCGCTTGGATAAATTCAGCTACATTGCATCTTGGAATGAATTCAATATAAGTCATCAGAGGAAAATAAAAAAATATTTTTTTCGATGATAGACAAACGGAAGTGATGGAAATAACAAGGTGTGGCGTTAGCAACCACCCCCCTCCGGCGTATAGTATTTTAGCGGTTTATAATATCGCGTAGCACGACTTCCTCCGCTGCGCTGCGGATATTGTTCATTGCTCCGACCCACGCCATTTGATCTTCTTCCTTCAACTGCTCGGTAATGTCCTGTGCCTGTGCCATCTGCTCGATCAAAAGGCGCAGCATTTCATTTGCCTCACGGTCGATCTTGTTGAGGTGGTGCGCCAGCTCACCAGAGGTTTTTAGATTGATATAGGTCACTCGGCGATGCGCCTTTAGATACCTGAGCCGCATACGCCCAAAGCGTCCATAAGTCGTCGGTTCTTCATCGGATACCACCAGATCCGGCAGATAGTAGTTTCCGTATTTGCTATATGTGATTTCCATTGTGCAATAGTCCTTTCGTGAGCCTGAATTTGACCCTTATTTTGACCCTTTAGCGGGTCATCTTCTATAAAACAATCGGACTGACTGATACAGATTGTTTTACGTTTCAGACTATTTAACACGTAATTGTACGAGAAAAGTTGCTAAAAACACCTGCGCTGATATTCAAGTCCCGTCTCGCGCACCATGACGAGTGTTCTTACAGCATTTGAAAGGCCGTAAGAACACTTGCTTTTTATACAGCGAGTTCACAGGGGGCGTAGTTGACGACTACGCCTTTTCTTGTATTTACGGACACTTCCGGGATCGGCTGGGGCAGCACCGTTGGAATTCCAATCTGGTTTGCTGTGCAGGGCCGAAGATGTCGGGGCATATTTCAGACAATAGAGCAGCGGAGGACCGCTGCCGGCCCTCCGCTTGTCACATTTATCCAAAATATTTTTTTCGAAAGGGAACGTCCTCCACCTCAAATTCACGCCCACGAAGATATTCGAGCAGCCCCGCGTCCGTGGGGAAGTCGAAGCGCAGGCGGTAGGAGCAGAGCGCCTGATGCGTTTCGCCGTATTTGCGGTTTATGCTGCCGCTGCCGTATTTGCCGTCGCCGAGCAGGGGATGGCCAAGGTCGGCAAAGCTTGCGCGGATCTGGTGCGTGCGGCCGGTGAGCAGCTCCACCTCTAAAAGCGACAGTTCGCCGCGCGTTTGCAGCGTTTGATAGAGCGTGACGGCGCTGCGTCCATCCGGTATGGGGCGGTGGTAAACGCGCACCAGGTTGCTCTTTTCATCCTTGCGGAGAAAGCACTCGATGCGGCCCCTCGGCGGCTCCACGCGGCCAAGCGCAATGCAGAGGTAGAACTTGGAGATCTCGCGGCTGCGGATCTTGTCGTTCAGGATGCGCAGCGCCTCGGCGTTCTTGGCTGCGATGACGATGCCGGCGGTGTTTCGGTCGATGCGGTTGCACAGCGCCGGAGTGAAGGCGCTCTCCTCGCGCGGACGCCATTCGCGCTTCTGATACAGGTAGGCGAGCATATGGTTCACCAGCGTGTTCACGCGTTCGCGCTCATCGGCGTGTACGACCTGACCGGCGGGCTTATCAAGCAGAAGAACGTTTTCATCTTCGTAAACGATGCGCAGCTGCGGCGCGGCAATGGTCAGGTAAACGTTCTCCTCGCTGGGCGCTTGAAAGAATTCATCGTTGACATAGCACTGGAGGATGTCTCCCTCGCAGAGCTTTTGTTCGCGCGCGGCGCGCGCACCGTTTATTTTGATGCGCTTCAGCCGGATGTATTTCTGCGCCAGAGAGGCGGGGAGCAGAGGGATCGCCTTGCCGAGAAAGCGGTCGAGCCGCTGTCCGGCGTCGTTTTTGCCGATATGGAATTCCCGCATGAATGCCGCCTCCGTCTGCGCTGTGCGCGATTTTTAGTTATTGTACGATAGCGGAGGAAAAAAGTAAAGAAATCCCGTCCGCTTTTTTGCTGATTTTTTTGCCGAAAACACGAAAAAGTGTTTGACAATCAGAGAAACGTACTCTATAATATCACTCGTGTCATTGCGAGGTGCAGCATGGTTTTAGATGTAAAGCGTATCGTTAACACGCCCGGAGGCAGAATTCCCTTTGAGTTTTCAGAGGACTTTTCTGATGTGGACTTCGGCGGCGTGTGTCCTGCGGTTCGGCCGGTCTCAGTGGTAGGGCAGGTGCAGAACATTGCAGGGATGCTGCGTTTGCAGATGGAGCTTGCGGCAACGCTTTCTGCTGTGTGTGATCGCTGCGGGGAGTCGTTCGACCTGCCTTATCATCCTTCCTGCGAGTATATGCTTGCCGAGGAACTGGAGGAAGACGAGCGCGACGATATCCTGCTGCTGGACAACGATACCGTTGATCTCAGCGAGCTTGCACGGGAAACGTTCATCCTCAATATGCCCAGCAAGACCCTTTGCCGCGAGGATTGCAGGGGCTTGTGTTCCGGCTGCGGCGTGAATCTCAACTACGAGAAGTGCCGCTGCAAAAAGGAGATCGACCCCCGGCTTGCAGCCCTCGCAAAACTTTTGGAACAATAAATTCGCTGTTCATTCAGCTTAACTTTAAGGAGGTGTCAACATGGCAGTCCCCAAGGGGAAAGTATCCCGTCAGAGACGTGATAAGAGACGTTCTTCTCACTGGAAGCTCACCGCTCCCGCGCTTGTCGCGTGTCCGAAGTGCGGCGCTCTGCACCAGCCTCACAGAATGTGTCCGGAATGCGGTACCTATAACGGCCGTCAGGTCAAGGTCATCGAGTCCAAGGTCGCAGCCGAATAATCGGTTCGGAACGAAAATCGTTAAGAAAAGCCGAGCGGAACTCCGCTCGGCTTTTTCTTATGCCGCAAGAAAAGGTTTGCCTTGCGCAACCTCAAAAATTCGGTTATACTGTATTTGTAATATTTTGCTTTGCGGTAAAGGGCGGCGCGGCGCGCCGCTTTGGAATAAAGGAGGCAGAGAGATGAAACCCTTGGTTGCGATCGTTGGACGGCCGAATGTCGGCAAGTCCATGCTGTTCAATAAGCTCATCGGCCAGCGCCTGTCCATTGTGGAGGACACGCCGGGCGTCACGCGCGACCGGATCTACGGCGAGAGCGAATGGTGCGGCCGCAAATTCACGCTGGTGGACACCGGCGGCATCGAGCCGCGCACGGACGACCAGATCCTCACCTTTATGCGCGAGCAGGCGGAGATCGCCATCAGCCACGCCGATGTGATTATTTTTCTCACGGACGTTAAGACCGGTCTTACGGCCTCTGATCAGGAGGTCGCAAATATGCTGCTGCGGTCCCGCAAGCCGATCGTGCTGGCGGTGAACAAGATGGACTCCACCGGCAGGATCGACCCGGATTTTTACGAGTTTTACAATCTTGGCCTTGGCGACCCCATCGCGGTTTCCGCCGTCCACGGCCACGGCACGGGCGACCTTCTGGACGCCTGCCTTCAGTATTTCCCGCCTGAGGAGGAAGAGGGCGAGGAAGACGATGTGATCAAGGTCGCCATCATCGGCAAGCCCAACGTCGGCAAGTCCTCGCTGACCAATCGCATCCTCGGCACCGAGCGCATGATCGTCAGCAACGTCGCCGGAACAACGCGCGACGCTATTGACTCGTACTTTGAAAACGAGCAGGGCAAATATATCTTCATCGATACTGCGGGAATGCGCAAAAAGTCCAGGGTCGATGATAATATCGAGCGCTACAGCGTGCTGCGCGCCACCATGGCGATCGACCGCGCGGACGTCTGCCTTATCATGATCGATGCGCAGGAGGGCGTGACCGAGCAGGATACCAAGGTCGCCGGGCTTGCGCACGAAGCGGGCAAGGCGTGCATTATCGTTGTGAACAAGTGGGATCTTGTGGAGAAGGACGGCAAGACCATGGACAAGATGACGGACGACATCCGCCGCGACCTGAGCTACATGACCTATGCGCCCATCCTTTTCATTTCTGCGGCAACGGGACAGCGCGTGCCGCGCCTGTTTGAAATGATCAACTATGTTCACAATCAGGCCTGTATGCGCATCAGCACGGGAATGCTCAACAATGTTCTCGCCGATGCGCAGACGCGCGTGCAGCCGCCCACGGATCGCGGCCGCAGGCTGAAGATCTACTACATGACGCAGGTCGGCGTGCGCCCGCCGCATTTCGTTGTCTTCTGCAACGAGCGCAAGCTCTTCCACTTTTCCTATCAGCGCTACCTTGAAAACTGCATCCGCAACGTATTCGGGCTGGAGGGTACGCCGGTCATTCTCTCCATCCGCGAAAAGGGCGATAAGGAGGACTGAAGCGCGTGCCAAATCTTTCAACGCTGGCGGCGCTGCTTATCAGCGTAGCGGCGGCGGCCTATCTGCTTGGCTGCGTCAACGGCGCGATCGCCTCGTCGCATCTTTTTTACCGCGACGATGTGCGCCGCCACGGCAGCGGAAACGCCGGGCTGACAAATTTTTACCGCACCTACGGCGCAAAATGCGCGGCTGCGGTCATTGCCTTCGATATGCTCAAGGCGGCTGCGGCAGTCTGGCTGGGCGAGGCGGTGCTTGATACCCTCCTTGGCTGGGGAAGCGCGGGGGAATATTACGCGGCGCTGTTCTGCGTCATCGGGCATATGTTCCCGGCGTTCTATTCGTTCAAGGGCGGCAAGGGCATTCTGTGCAGCGCTACTCTGACGCTTCTGCTCGACTGGCGCATTGCGGCCGTCTGCTGGGGAAGCTTTCTCCTGCTGTGGCTCATAACGCGCTATGTGTCGCTCGGATCCATCATCGCTGCGGCCTGCTTTCCCGTCATGACGCAGCTCGTCTTTGCAGACGGCGCCTGCACGGCGCTTTCTGCACTCATTGCGGCGCTTGTGATCTGGGCGCACCGCGATAACATCAGGCGGCTTCTTCACGGAACGGAAAACAAATTTCATTTCCATGTGAACGCGCCGAAGCCGGAGGAGGAAGCATGAATATCGTTGTACTTGGCACCGGCGCGTGGGGGACGGCTGCGGCAATGCTGCTTGCCGATAACGGCCATGCGGTCACGCTCTGGTCGCATGACGAGAAAAAAGCCGCACTGCTGGAGCAGACAAGGGAAAATCCTTTACTGAAAGGTGTTCGCCTCTCCGAGAAGATTGCCGTTACGCATTCGCTTGACGGGCTGGCGCGCGCGGAGATGGCAGTCTTTGCCTCGCCGTCGTTTGCGCTGCGCGAGGTCGCGCGCGCGGCAGCGCCCCGCCTCAAGCGCGGCGCGCTGCTTGTTTCCCTCACCAAGGGCATCGAGCGCGGAACACACCTGCGCATGAGCGAGATCATTGCGCAGGAATGCGGCGAAGGATATCCGATCGTTGCGCTCTCCGGCCCGTCTCACGCGGAGGAAGTTGCGCGCCGCCTGCCAACGGGCTGCGTTGCCGCCTGCGCCGATCTTTCGGCGGCGGAAACGGTGCAGCGCGCGTTTATGAACGAGGTCTTCCGCGTTTACACGCACGACGACATCGTTGGCGTGGAGCTTGCGGGCGCGCTGAAAAACGTGGCGGCGCTCTGCTGCGGCGTGAGCGACGGCTGCGGCATGGGCGACAATACGCGCGCGCTGCTCATCACGCGCGCGCTGAGCGAGATATCCCGCCTGGCTGAGCGGATGGGCGGACGCAAAGAGACGCTGGCCGGGCTTGCTGGTATGGGCGATCTGATCGTCACCTGCACCTCCATGCATTCGCGCAACCGCCGCGCAGGTATCCTGATCGGGCAGGGCAGGAGCGTGCAGCAGGCAATGGATGAGGTCGGCGCGGTCGTTGAGGGCTATTATGCCGCGCGCAGCGCGCATGAGCTGGCGCAGCGCTGCGGCGTGGAGATGCCGATCTCCACGGCCGTTTACGAGGTTCTCTACGAGGGGAAGAGCGCCGCGCCGATGATCGGCGTGCTGATGAGCCGCACGCCCAAGCGCGAGAGCGACAGCAGCTGGGTATAAAAACTTTCAAAAAAGCGGCCTAAAGGCCGCTTTTTTGAGAGAGATTCACTGAGAGACTTTTATGGACATTTTAACGCAAATTGAGAATTACCGCCCCTATGATGAGCAGGAGATGCGGGACAGGGAGATCATTCTTGGCTGTCTGCGCACGCAGAAGGATATTTTTACACGTGAAAACCGCCTGGCACACATGACTGCATCGGCGTGGGTGGTCAACGAACGCTTTGACCGCGTGCTGATGGCGTATCACAACCTCTACGATTCGTGGTCGTGGCTCGGCGGACACGCCGACGGGGAAGAGGAGTTGCTCTCCGTCGCACTCAGGGAAGTGCGCGAGGAGAGCGGCGTCAAAAACGTCCGGCCGGCGAGCGAGGACATTTTCTCGCTCGAGGTACTGACCGTAGACGGGCATATGAAGCGGGGCAGCTACGTTTCTTCACACCTGCACCTGAACGTGACGTATCTGCTCATCGCAAACGATGCGGACGCGCTCACAATCAAGCCGGACGAGAACAGCGGCGTGAAGTGGTTCACGCCGGATGGCGCGATGCAGGCCAGCAGCGAGCCGTGGTTCCGCGAACATATCTATAAGAAGCTCAACGAAAAGACAAAGCGGTTTCGCACCGGGCAATAAGCGGAGAAAAGCGTAAAAAAGAAGCTCTGCCGTGTGGCAGAGCTTCGATTTTATGTTTGCCTCAGATCGCGCGGGTAACTTTACCCGAACGCAGACAGCGGGTACAAACATAGACATGGCGGGGCGTACCATTGACGATAGCCTTCACGCGCTTGACGTTGGGCTTCCAGGGGCGGTTGGAACGACGGTGAGAATGGGAAACCTTGATGCCGAACGTCACACCCTTGTCACAAAACTCGCACTTTGCCATCCGTTGCACCTCCTTGCTGTAACCAAATCAAGGCTTGTTCATTCACAAGCAACAGCTACTATACCAGATACAAATACAAATTGCAAGACTTATTTTTAAAAAAAGAAAAAAACTGATAAATTTTTATAAAAATAGGGAGAAGAGACAGAAACTGTCTGGGACGGAAAAAAGCGGCGGCGCTTTGGCGGTCGCACTTGTAAATAAAGGAGAAGTCGAGTATAATAAATCTGTATTACTATCAGCAGTGTGGAGGCAGCCATGAATACCAACCGCTCCGTTCGCGTAAAGGACATTGTGGAAAAATTTCAGATGGAGGTCATCAACAAGGGAACGGAATACGACACCGAGATCCTGACGATCACGGATGTCAACCGCCCGGGACTCCAGTTTATCGGCTTTTTTGATTACTTCGACCCCCGCAGGCTTCAGATCATCGGCAAGAGCGAAGTTACATTCCTGCGCGGCTACTCGGCCGAGGAGCGGCGCAAGAGCTTTGAGGACCTGTTTTGCTATGAGATCCCGGCGCTGGTTATTTCACGCAATCTGGACGTTTTTCCCGAGTGCATCGAGATGGCGCGCAAGCATGGGCGCACGCTGCTGCGCACCAAATATACTTCCGTTGAGTTCACCTCCATGACCATCGATTACCTCAACCACGTGCTCGCGCCCGTCATTACGCGCCACGGCGTGCTGATGGACGTGTATGGCGAAGGCGTGCTGATCTTCGGCGACAGCGGCATCGGCAAGAGCGAGACGGCGATCGAGCTGATCAAGCGCGGACATCGCCTTGTGGCGGACGATGCCGTGGAGATCACGCGCATCGGTTCGGTGCTTTCCGGCACCGCGCCGGAGCTGATCCGCAACTATCTCGAGGTGCGCGGCATCGGCGTGATCGATGTGGAAAAGCTTTTCGGCGTGGGCGCGGTGCAGGATTCCACGCAGATCGATCTTGTGATCCAGTTTGAAAAGTGGACCGACAGCACCTACTTCGACCGCCTGGGGCTTGAGGACAGCTACGCCACCATTATGGACGTTCCCGTGCCGCAGGTCACAGTCCCTGTCAGCGCAGGGCGCAATCTTGCCGGTATTGTGGAACTGGCTGCGAGGAACAACCGCCAGAAAAAGCACGGCTTCAATTCCGCGCGCGAATTCGCCGCGCAGATCGACGGGCATATCGACCGCATCAACCGCGAAAATGCGGGCGAACGCTCCGAACCTTGACAGGAGGACTAATAACTATGGCGTGGTATACGGCGCTGGATAAAATGATCGGCGATTATCTTCCGGATCTCGAATGGGGCTGCGATGAGCCGATGGCGAAGCACACCTCGTTCCGCATCGGAGGACCTGCCAGGCGCATGGCGTTTCCAAAAACGCGGGAGCAGCTTGTGGTGCTGGCGGGGCTTTTGCAGGAGGCGGGGATCGAGCCGCTGCTGCTGGGCAACGGGACGAATCTGCTGGTCGCCGACGAGGGACTCGATACCGTGGTCATCAACACCTCAGCCCAGCTTTCCCGCGTGGAGCAGACGGGAGAATGCGAACTGACGGCGGACGCCGGCGTTTCGCTCTGCCAGCTGGCGCTCTTTGCCTGGAAGCAGGGGCTGGCGGGCCTTGCGTTTGCACACGGCATCCCCGGTACGCTCGGCGGCGGCGTTGTGATGAACGCAGGCGCTTACGGCGGCGAGCTGAAGGATGTGATCGCCGATGTAACGGCGCTCTATCCAGACGGCGTGAGGACGCTTACCGCCGATGAAATGGGCTTTTCCTACCGGCACAGCGCGTTTTCCTCGGGTGAGGGCATTGTGCTGGGTGCAAAGCTGAAGCTCGAACCGGGCGATCCAAACGCCATCAAAGCGAAGATGGATGAGCTGATGGCGCGGCGCAAGGCAAGCCAGCCGCTGGAATTCCCGAGCGCGGGCAGCACGTTCAAGCGTCCGCCGGGACATTACGCCGGCCCGCTGATTGAGAGCTGCGGCCTTAAGGGCGCGCGCATCGGCGGGGCAGAGGTCTCGTGCAAGCACGCGGGCTTTGTGGTCAATGCAGGCGGCGCGACCTGTGCGGATGTACTCGCACTGATGGAAAAGGTTCAGAAAACGGTGTTCGACACATACGGCGTTCTGCTTGAACCGGAAGTGAAGATCGTTCGGTAACAACAGCGGGCAAGGGAGAGAGAAAACATGGAGATCCTGATTATATCCGGACTGTCCGGCGCGGGAAAATCGAGCGCGGCAACGTATCTTGAGGACATGGGATACTACACGGTGGATAATGTCCCGGCCGATATCATTCTGAAATTTGCCGACTTTTGCGCGCAGAGCGACGGCCGTTACGACCGCGTTGCGCTCGTGAGCGACATTCGCTCGGGCGGCAGCGGCTTTGACGGCCTGCTCGATGCGATGGAGCGTCTGCGCCAGGGCGGCGATATCTGCCGGCTGCTTTTCGTTACGGCGGATCTGGAAACGATCATCAAGCGTTATAAGGAAACGCGCCGCCGCCACCCGCTGATGACGGACGGTTCGACCATTGAGCAGGCGATGCGCCGCGAGGCGGAGCTGCTGCGCCCGCTGCGCGAACACGCAGATTTTGTCATCGACACCACGCGGATGCCCGCAGCCAGGCTGCGCAACGAGCTGTACGGGATCTTCGGCGACCGGAATATGCGCGGAAAGCTGAGCGTCAGCGTGGTCTCCTTCGGGTTCAAATACGGCGTTCCGCTCGAGGCGGATCTTGTGTTTGACGTGCGCTTTCTGCCCAATCCGTTTTATGTGCCGGAGCTGAAGCAGAAGACCGGCATGGACAGCGAGGTCTACGATTATGTATTCTCCTTTCCGCAGACAAACATTTTTGTAGAAAAGCTCAAGGGAATGCTTTCGTTTCTGCTTCCTCTTTATGCCGAGGAGGGGAAGAGCGTACTCGTCATCGCCATCGGCTGCACGGGTGGACATCACCGCAGCGTGTCTGTTGCACGCTGCATCACGGCGTATCTGAGCGCGTTGGGCTATCCGGCGTTTGAAAATGACAGGGATATCACACGCGGCTGATATTCCGGGCGAAGGGAGGCTGCCGCTGTGTCGTTTGCTTATGATGTGAAGGCCGAGCTGTGCAAAGCGCCGCTCAGCCGCAGCTGCTGCGCCGTGGCGGAAGGGTGCGGCGTGCTGCTTTATGCCGGCGCTTTCTCCGCCGGGGAGGTGCGCATCGTCACGGAGAACGATGAGTTTGCGCTTCGGCTGCCAAAACTTTTTCAAAAAGCATTCTCCGTCCGGTTCGACGAGCTGCCCGCAGGCGGGGAACGCGGAAAGCGCACCTTCCGCATCACACAGGCGGACAAGCTCGCGGCGATCTGGCGCACGCTCGGCTATGACCGCAGCGCACATTTCGCGCTGCACCTCAACTTTGCGCTGCTGGAGGAAGAGTGCTGCCGCGCGGCCTTTCTGCGCGGAGCGTTTCTTTCCGGCGGCAGCGTAACGGATCCGCATAAGCGGTACCATCTGGAGCTTGCCACCTCGCATATTCAGGCGGGACGCGAGGTAGAGGCGCTGCTGCGCGACATGGGCTTTGAGCCGAAAAACGTCATGCGGCAGGGAAGTCTTATCACCTATTTCAAGAGCAGTGAGCATATCGAGGATCTGCTCACGCTCATCGGCGCGCCGGGGCGCGCGCTGGAGATCATGGCGGCGAAGATTGAAAAAGAGATGCGCAACACGGTCAACCGCCGCGTGAACTGCGATGCGGCAAACCTGGATAAGGCTGTGATCGCATCGCGTGAACAGGTGGAAGCCTTTACACGGCTTACCGAGTCCGGCATGATCAACGACCTGCCGGTCAAGCTGCAGGAGGTCGCCGTTGCACGGCTGCTGCAGCCGGAGCTGACGCTTTCCGAGTTGGCCGCAACATTCGACCCGCCGCTGACGAAATCATGCCTCAATCACCGGATCCGCAAGCTTATGGAGCTTGCCGGAAAAGAAACCGGCTCCGCATAAGCAGAAAGAGAGGAATGCGCCATGCCGTTTGCCCATCTCCATGTCCATACCGAATTCAGCCTGCTCGACGGCGCCTGCCGCATCCGAGACCTCCCCAAGCTCGTCAAGTCGATGGGGCAGACCGCCTGCGCCATCACCGACCACGGTGTGATGTACGGCGCGATCGACTTTTACCGCGCCTGCAAGGCCGAGGGCATCAAGCCCATCATCGGCTGCGAGGTCTATGTCGCCCCGCGCACGCGCTTTGACAAGCAGCATGAATTCGACAGCGAGGCCCGGCATCTCGTGCTGCTGTGCGAGAATGAAGAGGGCTACCGCAACCTTTCCTACCTTGTTTCCATGGCGCATGTGGAGGGCTTTTATATCAAACCGCGCATTGATCTGGGCCTTTTGCGCGAGCATTCGAAGGGCCTGATTGCACTCTCGGCGTGCCTGGCCGGTGAAATTCCAAGAAGATTACGCAACGGCGACTACAACGGCGCCAAGGAATATGCCTTAACACTATCTGATATCTTTGGCCCTGAGCATTTTTATCTTGAATTGCAGGATCACGGCATCCGCGAGCAGGCGATCGTTAACCAGGGGATCCTGCGCCTGCATGAGGAAACGGGGCTGCCGCTTGTTGTGACGAACGACGCGCACTATCTTCGTAAAGAAGATGCCTACGCGCACGATGTGCTGCTCTGCATCCAGACGGGCAGGACCGTGGATGATGAGAACCGGATGCGCTACGAGCCGCAGCGCTTTTATCTTCGCTCGACCAAGGAGATGGCCGCGCTGTTCCCGGATTACCCGGAGGCCGTTGAAAACACCGGCAGGATCGCCGAGCGCTGCAATCTGGAGTTCACGTTCGGCAAGTATCACCTGCCGGAATTCAAGGTGCCGGAGGGCTACACCTCGCTCACCTACTTCAAAAAGCTCTGTGCCGATGGTTTTACTCAGCGCTACGGCGAGGGAACGGATGCGCAGCGCAGGCAGCTCGCTTATGAAGAGGACATGATCGAGCGCATGGGCTTTGTCGATTATTTTCTCATTGTTTCAGATTTTGTGCGCTACGCCAAGAGCGCCGGCATCCCGGTCGGCCCCGGCCGCGGCAGCGCGGCGGGCAGTATCGTTTCGTACTGCCTGTCCATCACGGACATTGAGCCGATGAAATACGGCCTGTTTTTCGAGCGCTTTCTGAACCCCGAGCGCGTGTCGATGCCCGATATTGATATGGACTTCGGCGATACGCGCCGCGGCGAGGTCGTGGACTATGTCCGGCGCAAATACGGCGACGATCATGTGGCCCAGATCGTCACCTTCGGCACGATGGCCGCGCGCGGCGTCATCCGCGATGTGGGCCGCGCGCTCAACATGAGCTATGCCGACTGCGACGTGATCGCCAAGCTTGTCCCTGCGGGGCCGCACGTCACACTCGATGATGCGCTGCGTATCTCGCGCGAGCTGCGCGAAAAGTACGAGAGCGATGAGCAGGTGAAGCGCCTTATCGACACGGCGCGCACGCTTGAGGGGATGCCGCGCCATGCCTCCACGCACGCTGCCGGCGTGGTCATCACAAAGCGGCCGGTTGTGGACTATGTGCCGCTCGCACGCAACGACGATACCATCGTCTGCCAGTATGTGATGACAACGCTCGAGGAGCTGGGCCTGCTCAAAATGGACTTTCTGGGTCTGCGGAACCTCACAATCCTGGACGACGCAGTCAGGATGATCCGTGAAAAGGATAAAGACTTTACACTGCATAATATTCCGGAGGACGACGCCGCGACCTATGAAATGCTGGCCGCAGGGCGGACGTCGGGCGTCTTTCAGCTCGAATCGAGCGGCATGACGGGCGTGTGCGTCAGCCTGAAGCCGCAGAACATCGAAGACATCACAGCGCTCATCGCGCTCTACCGTCCGGGACCGATGGAATCCATCCCGAAATTCATCGCCTGCAAGCACGATCCGAAAAAGGTGACGTACCTCATCCCGCAGCTCGAGCCGATTTTGTCGATCACCTACGGCTGCATTGTGTATCAGGAGCAGGTCATCCAGATCTTCCAGCAGCTTGCGGGCTACTCGCTCGGGCAGGCGGATATGCTGCGCCGTGCGATGAGCAAGAAAAAGGTCAAGGACATCGAGCGGGAGCGCGAAGCGTTTCTGCACGGCGACCCGGAGCGCAATATCTCCGGCTGCGTAGCGAACGGTATCGATGAAAAGGCTGCGCAGGAGATCTATGAAGAGATCTACGCCTTTGCAAATTATGCCTTCAACAAGGCGCACGCCGCGGCTTATGCGGTCGTTGCGTATCAGACGGCGTACTTCAAGTGCCACTATCCGAAAGAGTACATGGCGGCGCTGCTTTCCAGCGTGCTGGATTCGTCCGACAAGGTGGGCGAGTACTTCAACGAGTGCCGCGAGTGCGGCATCAAGCTGCTGCCGCCGGACGTGAACCACTCCGCCGACCGCTTCACGGTTGAGCCGGAGGGTATCCGCTTCGGCCTTGTCGCCATCAAGAATATCGGCCGCGGGCTGATCCAGCGCATGATGCAGGAGCGGGAGCTGAACGGCCCGTTCACCGATTTTCAGGATTTCTGCCGCCGCATGGACGGCGCGGAGATCAACAAACGCGCGGTCGAGAACCTGATCCGCGCAGGCGCGTTTGATTCGATGGGTGCGAAGAGAGCGCAGCTCATTGCCGTGTACGAAAAGATGATGGACAGCATCGCTGCGGGCAACCGCGCCAACATCGAGGGGCAGATCGACTTTTTCGGGTTGGGCGCAGAGACCGCACGGCAGTCTGCGCTCATCCTGCCGGACGTTCCGGAGTTCACGCCGCAGGAGTTGATGGCGATGGAAAAGGCAACGACAGGGCTGTACCTCTCCGGCCATCCGATGGACGCCTACCGCTCGCTCGTTCGTTCGTCCGGCGCGGCGGCCATCGGCCGCGTGATGGAGGATTTCGCGCAGGAGGCGGGGCCGACGACGTTCTCCGATGGACAGAAAATTTCGCTCGCGGGCGTGGTCACCGCCAGTAAGACGAAGATGACGAAGAAGAACACGCTCATGGCGTATGTGACGCTTGAGGATGGAACGGGAGTCATAGAAATGCTCTGCTTTGCGCGCGTGCTGGAACAGTATGGCAGCTATTTGCAGGAGGGACAGGTCGTTTACGTCTCCGGCACGCTTTCCGTGCGCGATGAAAAAGCGCCGCAGCTCATGTGCGACATTGCCCGTCCGCTGAATGGGGACACGGTTTCCTTTTCAGGCTTCCGCGTTCCGCAGAAGAGCGCAGGAACGCTCTATCTCAGGCTCCCATCGGCGGACGGCCCGGAGATGGAGATCCTCAGAAAGGTCCTTTATATGTTCGAGGGATCGGGCAATAACGTGCGCATCCGTCTTGCCGATACCGGCAAACTCGTAGGCACGACGTGCGACCTTCACCCCTCGCTCGTGCGCGACCTGGAGGAACGCTTCGGCAAGGAAAACGTTGTGGTGAAATGACTGGAAGGGGGCTGCGGTGATGAGATTGCGTTTGACCATGATCTGAACAAACTTTCGATCATGGAGGAATTTATGGAGATCATCGAATATCAGACCTATCGCGCGGAAGAAATTTTGCCGCTGTACGCGTCCGTTGGCTGGACAGCCTACACGGATGCGCCCGACGTGCTGCGGCGCGGTTTTGAAAAGTCCCTGCTGACGCTGGCCGCCTATGAAGAAAAAACGCTTGCCGGCCTTGCCCGCACCGTGGGCGACGGCGAGACCGTAGTACTCGTGCAGGATCTGCTTATTTTTCCGCAGTATCAGCGCCGCGGCATCGGCACGGCGCTGCTGCGCGCAGTGATGGAGCGATTTGCGGACGTCCGGCAGCTCCAGCTGCTGACGGATAATACGGAGAAGACGCTTGCGTTCTACCGCTCGCTGGGGCTGCATGAGCTTTCGGACATGGGCTGCTGTGGGTTCATGCGGTAAGACTGACAAAAAGAGAGACAGGCTTTGCCTGTCTCTCTTTTTCTTTTTCAAGCTTCCCCGTCCGGCTCGGAGAAAAGTGCGTTCAGAATGCCGGTGTAGAGCTGCTCGGGACTTTTCTGGAAGCGCCCGGCAAGATCCTTGGCCATAACCTCCTTGGGAACCATCAGCTCCATCTTGAGCAGCGGCTGGTCGTCATCGTCGTTGAAGGCAAGCGTAACGGTGTAGGTTCCGTTGCGGCGGGGGGAGATGTCTGACTTGATCTGCGCACGGCGCTTGAGCTTCTGGTTGAAGATGGTAATGTTTTTGTCGGCGCGCAGGCGCACAGAGTAGGGCAGGCTCGATTCGCAGATCGCGCCGTTGTGCAGGCCCTTTTCCGTGATGGCGTAAAGCCCGTCGTCTGAAAGCGACAGATGCTGCGACTCGACCAGGCTGCCAAGGCATTCGGAGAAATCAAAGAAATCGATCCCCTCGTCGCACATCGTCAGCTCCTGCATCGCCTCAAACGGCACCGGCTCGATCAGCCGCGAGGCAACATATAGAATGAGAAATTTAATTTCCAGCTTGTCCTGAATAAAACCGACGCGCCCCATAGCGTACCTCCCCGGATACCGGCGGCGCTGTCCGCCGGATGCGTACTTGAACTGCTCACAGTTTATCACGGCGGTCAGGATTTGTATAGCCTTTTTTCAAAAAGCCGCACCCATTCTGCCCGCAGGCATAGACTGGGGTGAAAGAAACGGCAATGCGCCGCTCTTTCCCAGTACTTAAATAGGAGGTATTCTTGCGATATGGCTGAGAAGGTTGTTGCAGGCCCGGTGAGCAGCGCGAACGGCGTGCGTGAAGCGGTCTGTATCCATACGAAAAAGATATACTCCTCGTGCAGAGACAAGGACTGCATCGAGGATCTTCGCTTTTACCCCACGGCAACGGCGCAGAGCGTACTCAGCGCCGCGCAGAACATCCGCGGCGGCAGCGCAGAGCTGCTTTACACCTTTGTTGATGTGGAGCCGGTAAATTTCAACCGCGGGTATTATACGGTCGATATGCGCTTTTTCTACCGGATCATCCTGCAGGCGATGAGCGGCGGCACGCGCTACACCGAGATCGAGGGGCTTGCCACATTCGACAAGCGCGTGGTGCTGTTCGGCAGCGAGAGCGGCGCAAAGATCTACTCCTCCGAGCCGCTGGAGAACATGGTCGATGTCCCGCTCGACCTTACGGCGAATCTGCCCACCGCAGTGGTCGCGGTCACAGATCCTATCCTGCTGTGCGCCCACTTTGCCGACAACTGCAACTGCCGCTGCGGCTGCGACCGCGGCACGCTCACGGGCGTTCCCGCCGGCATTCTCGAGGCGTTTGACGAGCCGATCCTGTTTGACGAGTCTGCCGTCCGCCGGGTATGCGTTTCGCTTGGGCAGTTTTCTACGGTTCGCCTGGAACGCGACACGCAGCTGCTCATTCCCGTGTACGACTACTGCATTCCGTCGAACGAATGCACGCTTGCCGGCGGCGACTGCTGCAGTGAAGATCCCTGTAAGGTGTTTGACGCGGTGGAATTCCCGCTTGACGATTTCTTCCCGCCCAATACGGTCCCGAATGGAACGGGCGGTTGCGGCTGCTGCGGCGGCTGAGAAAAAACGGGGGCCTTCCCCGTTTTTTCTTTCCGCTCCGGCGGGACAAACCGTGCATAAGCGCCGCCGGACGTTCATAGATTGGACTATCCACAGAAGAAGGGAAGTGCTGGATCGATGGAACGTCTTGGCCGGATCTATCGCTATGAGCAGGCGTGCGAATTCCTGCCGCACCGCCTCCGGCGCCTTGCACTGGCGCTGCCGGACAAGCAAAAGGAACGCACGGAGGAATTCAGGCTGCGCGTGATGCGCCCGCTTACGGTTCTCACGCCGGAGGGGGAGCTGAACGCCGCGCCCGCCGACCGGGCCGCGCTTATTACGGCGGAGGATCTGGAGCAGATGCTCGGCGCAGTAACGGAATATTCGCGCTACGCCTGCATCGAAACGCTGCGCCAGGGCTTTCTGCCGCTGCGCGGCGGCTTCCGCCTGGGCGTGTGCGGCAGCGCTGTGGTGCGGGACGGCGAAATCGGCAACCTGAAGGAGATCTCGTCCATGGCGCTGCGCATTGTATGCGAGCAGGTCGGGCTTGGCAGCAGCGTTGCGCCCCTGCTGTTCGATGGCGAGGGCCGCTTTGAAAGCACGCTCATTCTCTCGCCGCCCGGCGGCGGCAAAACGACGCTGCTGCGCGACCTGATCCGCGTCCTTTCGCTGGGCGACAGTGAGCATCGCGCGCTGCGCGTTGCCGTGATCGATGAACGCTGCGAGCTGGCGGTGTGCTGCAAGGGAAGAATGCAGATGGAGCTTGGCAGCCATACCGATGTGCTTTCGCTCTGCCCAAAGGCGGTCGGCATCCCGATGCTGCTGCGCGGCATGAATCCGCAGGTAATCGCAGTGGATGAGATCACGGCGAGCGAGGATATCCGCGCGGTCTGCCTTGCAGCGAACTGCGGCGTTGGACTGCTGGCAAGCATTCACGCGCTTGACCGGGAGGAACTGACGCGCAAGCCGCTCTGGCAGGAATTGCTGCGCACGGGCGTTTTTCGCCGCTGCGTCATTATCCGGGCGGACGGCGGCGCGCGCCGGTATGAAGTGGAGCGGCTGCCATGCGGCGGCTGACAGGCGCCGTGCTGATCCTTGCCGCATCGTTTCTGCTGCGCCAAAGCCTGCTCGCATCGGCGGCGCGGCGGAAAAGAACGCTTCGTTCGCTGGCAGACGCTTTGACCGCGATCGAGTATTCTGTACGCCTGACGCTTGCGCCGCTGCCGGTGCTGCTGCGGGAAGCGCACGTTTCCGGAGAGGTGCGCCGCCTGTTCGACCGCGTTGCGGCAGCGCTTGCGTGCGGCGAGCCGCTGGAAAGCGCATGGCGGGACGCTGTGCGGGAGCTGCCGCTCAGCGCGCGGGAGCGGGAAATGGCGGCGTCGCTGGGCAGCGCGCTCGGCGGGGAGGAGGAAAGCGTCTGCGCCGCGCTTGCGCAGGCGTCGCGGACGCTTGCCGGTATGGAACGCGCGCTTGCCGAAGAAGACCGGCAGCGCGCGCAGATCACGACCGCCGTCTGCCTTGGCGGCGGGGCGCTTCTGAGTATTCTGCTGCTGTAACTAATTGTGAAAAGGGAAAATGCTTTACATAAGGAAGAACTCTATGGATATTGACCTCGTGTTCAAGATCGCGGCCGTCGGCATCGTTGTGGCGGTGCTGAACCAGCTACTGGTGCGTTCGGACCGTCCGGATCAGGCGATGCTTGTGAGCCTTGCGGGGCTGATCGCCACCATGATGCTGCTTGTGCGGGAGATCAGTTCGCTGTTTGAACTCATCAAGAGCCTGTTTGGCTTTTAAGGATGGAGCTGCTCGTTAAGCTTGCCGCGCTGAGCCTGTGCGTGTCGGCGGTCGCGCTGCTGCTGCGGCGCAGCGATGAGGCGCTTGCGCTGATCCTGCCGCTGGCGGCGCTGATTGTCGGCTGCGCGCTGCTGCTGCCGGAATTTGCGCAGATGCAGACGCTTTGCTCCCGCGCGCTGGCCCTCACGGGGCTGCCTGCGGCGCTTTTTACGCCGCTTGCGAAGGTGATCGGCATTTCGCTCGTGACGCGCTTTTCCTGCGCGTTGTGCGCCGATGCGGGGCAAAGCGCGCTTTCCGCGCTGCTGGGGACGGCGGGAGCGGTGTGTGCGCTCGTATGCGCGCTGCCGCTGGTGAGCGCTTTGCTCGATCTGGTGGAGGGCTTTTTATGAAACGCGCGCTCTGGCTGTTGGCTATGTTGGTTGCGCTTTGCCTGCCTGCGCGCGCGCTCGACCTGCCGGACGGCTTGGATGGCGCTGTGCCGCAGGAGCTGCTCGACACCGCGCAGGAGGAGGGCGACCTGATCTCGCGCGGCGCAGCATACCTGTGGGGCTGCCTGACAAACGCGCTGCATACGGCGCTTGCCGGTTCGGTCCGCGCAGCGGTTTTGCTGATGCTGCTCGCGCTGCTGTGCGGGCTGATAGAAGGCACGGCGGAGCCTGCCGGTGATATGGCTGCGCGCTGTACCGGATACGCGGGCGTTCTGGGCGCGGCCGCTCTGGCGGCGGGCGATCTGCACTCGCTTATCGGGCTGGGAGTTGAAACGGTGGACGAACTGTCCGTGATGGCGAAGCTCCTGCTGCCAACGGTCGCTGCGGCCGTGGCCGGCAGCGGCTTTGTGGGTACGGCAAGCGTCTGGCAGACCGGTGCGCTGATGCTGAGCGATGCGTTCCTTTCGCTCATCCGCGGCCTGTTTGTTCCCGTGCTTTACTGCATGATCGGCGTTGCAGCTGCGGGAGCGCTGCTGCCGCAAAGCCGTCTGACGCTGCTGGCAGACGGGATCAGGAAGCTTCTTTCTTGGGCGCTAAGCGCGCTCCTGATCGTTTTTACAGCCTTCCTTTCCCTGAGCAATCTGCTTGCCGGCTCCGCCGACCGCACGGCGGTCCGGGTGGGGAAAACGGTGATCTCCGGCGCGGTTCCCATCGTGGGCGGGATCCTGTCGGATGCGGCGGAAACGCTGCTGGCCGGCGCCGGCGCGCTGCGCGGCGCGCTGGGGACGCTGGGCGTTTTTGCGGTGCTGGCGGTCTGCATCGTGCCGCTCGTGCGCCTTGCGCTGCAATATCTGCTGTATCGTGCGGCGGCATTTTTCTGCGGCATGGTGGGCAGCGATGCGCTGCGCGGGTTTCTTGAGCAGCTCTCCTCGGCGTTCTCGCTTGTGCTGGCAATGACGGCCGGCGGTGCGTTTATCCTGCTGGCGGCGCTGATGATCTCTCTTTTAATGGTGGTGACGGTATGATGTTTCTTCGCACATGGCTGCTTGGCGTGGTAGCCTGCGCGGTGCTTGTCAGCATTGCCGGGCAGCTTGCGCCCGATGGCGCAGTGCGTCGCGCGGCGCGCTTTACCGGCGGGATGCTGCTGATGCTTGCTCTGCTGCGGCCGCTGCTGCGGCTTGAGCTTTCCGCTCCGGAGCTGGATCTGAATGCTTTTCACGATGCGGCGGCGCAGCTGGAGCAGGAGCTTGCCGCGCGGCAGAGCAGCGCGCTTTCCGCACGCATAGCCGAAGAAACGGGCGCATATATTGAGGACAAAGCAGACGAGTTGGGGCTGAGCGTGCGCGCGGAAGTTTCCACAAGGGAAGAAGAAGGCGTGCCGGTACCGGCGGCCGTAACGCTTTACGGCAGGGAGGACGCGGCGCTCAGCGCGCTGATCGCACGCGAACTGGGCATTGCAGAGGAGGATCAGTTATGGATCGGGACGGAGGAAAACGGCTCCGCACAGTAAACCTGCTGGAAACGCTGAAGCGGTACAAATATGTACTGCTGGTTGCGGCGCTCGGCGTATTCCTGCTGCTGCTGCCTGACGGAGAGGAGAGGGAGACGGGAGCGGCCGGCATATCCGCTGCAGAGGATTTTGACCGGCTGGCATTGCAGAAGGAGATGGAAAGGATCCTCTCATCGCTCGACGGCGTGGGCAGTCTCTCGCTGATGCTCACGGTGGACGGCGGCGGAGAATACGCGCTGGCGCAGGATGAATCCAGCTCCAGCAGGCACGGCGGCGCAGAGAGCGCGGAGCAGACGCGGAAAACGGAAACGGTTGTGCTTGGCAGCGGCAGCGGCGCCGGAGTGGTCGTAACGCAGAGCCGGTATCCGGAGTTTATCGGCGCGCTGGTCGTATGCGAAGGCGGCGGAAGCTCTGCCGTGCGCCTTGCGGTAACGCAGGCGGTCAGCGCGCTTACGGGACTTCCGTCCGACCGGATCACGGTCGTCAGGGGAAAGCCATGAAGATACAGTTATTTTATTGCAGAAAACGCAGGGAGGAAGCATCTATGAAACAGTTATGGAAGCGGAACGCAGTGGCGGCGGTGATCCTGGTACTCGTCTGCGCGGCAATCTTTCTCAACGGCAGGTATGCCGAAAAGGCGGAAAAGCCCGCAAAGGTGCTTGGGCAGGCGCAGCAGGTGGATGCGGCGGCCGATGATGCCGCAGAGGTTTCCGGCGAGGCGGGCGGGAAGGACTACTTTGCCTCTGCGCGCCTGACGCGCCAGCAGTCGCGCGACAGCGCGCTGTCGCTGCTGAAGGAAGCGAGCGAGAATGAAGACGTGGACGCGGAAACGGCGAACGAGGCGGCGAAGAGCATTCAGACGCTTGCGGCCTATACGCTCAGCGAGGCGCAGATCGAGAACATGATCACCGCCAAGGGGTATGACGACTGCGTAGTCTTCCTGTCTGAGGACGGCGCGAGCATCGTTGTTTCCACGGGAGAGGACGGCCTGCAGACAGAGGATGTCGCCCGCATTACGGATATCGTCAAGCAGGAAACGGGACTTTCTGCCGAATGCATCAAGATCATGGAAGTAAATTGACTGTTGTATTTTTTGAAAAGGAATGGTAAAATACTCTCGATATAAGCATTCAAGCAAGGAGAGGGTATCGGAATGGCTGAGATTCGAGAGTATCTGACCCGCAGCGAGGAAAACGGAAGCATCAATATCGCCGAGGATGTGGTCGCCGCCATCGCGGCTGACGCCATCGGCGAGATCGAAGGCGTGGGTCCCATGTGCCAGAATATGACAGAGCAGATCACAGAGCAGTTTACAGGCAAGAAGTCCCTGCGCGGCGTGCGCGCCGAGCTGGCGGACGGAGAGATCGTGATCGACGTTTATCTGATGGTGCGCTATGGCTACGCGATCCCGGAGACCGCGCGCAAGGTGCAGAGCGGAGTCGCCGCAGCCGTCAGCGGCATGACGGGGTACAGCGTCCATGCGGTGAACGTTCATGTGGGCGGCATCAGCTTCAATTAACAGAAAGATAAAGGGTTCACACATATGATTCGCAATACGGCACGAGAGATCGCGGTCCATCTGGCCTACGAGCTGAGCTTTACAGACAAAACGCCGCAGCAGCTGCTCGACGAGCGGCTCACGCGGGACTATTTCGAGTCCCTCAGGGACGAGGACGATATTTACGAAAAAGCTCCCGGCGCCGCGCAGGAGGCGTATATCCGCGCCATCGTTACGGGCGTGGCGGAACACGCGCCGGAGCTGGACGGATATATTGCCAGGTATGCAAGGGGCTGGAGCTTCGAGCGGATCCCGCTCGTTGCCTCGGCGATTATGCGCGTTGCGATGTTCGAGGTGCTTTACCGCAGCGATATCCCCAACAGCGTTGCCATCAACGAAGCGGTGGAGATCGCCAAAAAGTATGAAACGCCGGAAACGGTGAAGTTCATCAACGGCATTCTCGGAAGCTTTGTGCGCGGCGAAATCAGCGCAGAATAAAACGGCACGATCAAAAAGCAGAGTACCGCCAGCTGCGGCGCTCTGCTTTTCTTCCGTTGGCAGGCGGAAAGCGAGAGGAGGCAGAGCGTGGAACAGCAGCAGATGATCTTCAGCGTTTCTGAAGCAAACAATTTCATCAAGGCGCTGCTTGACGCTGTGCCGCAGCTGCAAACGATCTTTGTGCGCGGCGAGATATCGAATTACCGGCTCTATCCCTCCGGCCACCACTACTTTACGCTTAAGGATGAGGGCGGGGCGCTGCGCTGCGTGATGTTCCGCGGTATGGCGGGAAAGCTCCGCTTCCGCCCGGAAAACGGCATGAAAGCGGTAGCCTTCGGACGCATCGGCGTGTTCCCGCGCGACGGCGCGTATCAGCTCTACTGTTCGGAGCTGAGCGCCGATGGAGTGGGCGACCTGCACGTTGCCTTTGAGCAGCTCAAAGCGAAGCTTTACGCGGAAGGGCTGTTCGATCCTGCACACAAAAAGCCGCTGCCCCGCTATCCCGGGCGCATCGCCATTATCACGTCGTCTGCCGGTGCGGCAGTACACGATATGCTGCGCATCCTGCGCGCGCGCTGGCCGATGAGCGAGGCTGTGCTGCTTCCGGTGCGGGTGCAGGGAGCGGAGGCGCCGCCGGAGATCGCCGGCGCGCTGCGCTATGCTAACAGGTGGAAGGTCGCCGACCTGATTATCACCGGACGCGGCGGAGGCTCCATGGAGGATCTGTGGGCCTTCAACGATGAACGTGTGGCCCGCGCGATCTACGACTCTGCGATCCCGGTCATCTCTGCGGTGGGACATGAGCCGGATGTGACGATCGCGGATTTTGTCGCCGATGCACGCGCATCCACGCCGTCAAATGCGGCGGAGATCGCCGTGCCGGATCAGCATGAGCTTGCGCGGCGGCTTGGCAGCCTGCGCACGCGCATGGTGCAGAGCGAGCAAAAGTGCATTGGCGCGCTGCGCGAACAGTACGAGAGATATGCGCGCAGCCGCGTGCTGCGCGACCCGATGGCCTTTGTTGAGGACAAGCGGCTGCTACTCGACTATACACGGAGAAATCTTGCGTCCCTTGCGCAGGCGCAGATGGCGCAGCGAACGCGGCGCTATTCCGCGCTTGCGGCAAAGCTCGATGCGCTCAGCCCGCTCAAGGTGCTGGGCCGCGGCTACGCCGTGGCCAAAGGAGCGGACGGCTCCATTCTCCGCGCGGCGGAGGACGCGCGCCCGGGAGAGCGGATCGAAGTTCTGCTGGGCCGCGGCAGCCTCAGCTGCACGGTAAACGAGAGAAAGACGGGAGGAACCGCTGATGGCAAAGACGTTTGAAGACAATATCGCGCGCCTGGAGGAGATCGTTGCGGCGCTGGAGAAGGGCGATGCGAAGCTTGCGGAATCGCTGAAGCTCTTTGAAGAGGGGACGAAGCTTGTGAACGATTGCGGCGCGATGCTCGACAAAGCGGAGCAGAAGGTCGTAAAGCTTTCAAAGGGCGCGGACGGCGCGCCGGTTGAAAGTCCGTTCGTATCGGAGGAATAGAGCATGGACGAAAAGCTGTTTTCCGCGCGCATATCAGAGTACAGGGAAAGGGTGGACGGCTACCTTACCGGCTGCCTTTCGCCTGCTTCGCGCGCACGCTACCATAAGCTCATCGATTCGATGCGCTACAGCCTGACGGCGGGCGGCAAGCGCCTGCGCCCGATCCTGACGCTGGAGTTCTGCCGCGTCTGCGGCGGCGATGTGCAGGCAGCGCTGCCTGTGGCCTGCGGCGTGGAGATGCTGCACACTTACTCGCTGATCCACGACGATCTGCCCGTGATGGACAACGACGACCTGCGGCGCGGCAAACCATCGAACCACAAGGTGTTTGGCGAATGCACGGCGCTGCTTGCAGGCGATGCGCTGCAGGCGCTCGCTTTTCAAACGGTGCTGAGCGCGCCGCTCCCGCCGGAGCGCACGCTGCGCTGCGCACAGATCCTGGCATACGCCGCCGGACACGAGGGGATCTGCGGCGGGCAGCAGCTTGACCTTGCGTGGGAGGGCCTGGCGCTGACGGCGGACGAGCTGCATGAGATCTACCTGCGCAAGACCAGCGCGCTCATCCGCGCGGCGTGCCTGATGGGTGCAGCCGCAGCAGGCGGCACAGTGGCGCAGGAGAAGGCGGCGGCGGACTATGCTGACCATTTTGGCTATGCCTTCCAGCTGCGCGATGATATGCTCGATGTGATCGGCGATGAAAAGACCTTCGGCAAGCCCATCGGCTCAGACCGGGAGGAGGGCAAGACCACCAGCGTCGATCTTTTCGGGCTGGAGGGCTGCCGCGAAAAGATCCGCGAAAGCTCCCGCGCGGCGGAGAGCGCGCTTGCCGGGCTGAAGGATGCGGAATTTCTGCTGCATCTTGTCCGAGTGTCAGAAGAGCGGAGCGAATAGCGCGCAAATTTTGTCCATTTGCAAAAAAATTGCGATGGGGTGAAAAAATATAAATCCACAGGCTTGACAATCCGCAAGGATGGTGCTACCATACGCACATCGCAGGAAAGCTTGCTTTCCGGCGCCCGATTTTCAGAAAGGAAACAATGGGCATGAAGAAATACGCCGTCAACTCCATGATGATGTCCAAGATGTGCATGATGTTTGTCATGTGCATGCTTTGTCATGAAGAAAACGGTCGTTCCCTTTCAAAAACTGTCTGAGGATCCAATCGGCAAATGACAGCGGAAGGTCAATGACCTCCCGCTGTTTTTATTTTCCAACGCGAAAGGAGCTACTGTTATGAGCCGCTTCCAACTGTACCGGGATGATCGAATGTGTCCGCCGGACACAGCAATATATGAATAAAACCAAAGTGTTCATGCAAATCCGTCATTCCGAATCACAGCGAAATTATTTTACTATCTTATCAAAGGAGATCAAAACCATGAAAAAGCATTCCGTCAAGCTGACAGCACTTGTTCTTGCATTGGTCCTCACCGCCGCGCTCGCCCTGACCGGCTGCGGCTCGAAGAAGAGCGGCTCGCTCCAGATCGCCGTTCCCAACGATACCACCAACGAAGCCCGCGCCCTGCTGCTGCTGCAGGATAACGGCATCATCAAGCTCGCCGATGGCGCGGGTATTACCGCCACCAAGAACGACATCGTGGAAAACCCGTACAATGTCGAGATCGTTGAGACTGAGGCTGCGCAGATTCCCAACGTCCTCAAGGATGTGGATTACGCCGTTATCAACTCCAACTATGCCATCAACGCGGGGCTGAACCCTGTTGAGGACTCCCTTGCGATCGAGGGTTCCTCCTCTGCTTATGCGAACATCCTTGCCGTGAAGGAAGGCAATGAGAGTTCCGATAAGATCAAGGCGCTGGTCGCTGCGCTCGAGAGCCGGCAGGTCGCCGACTTCATCAGTGAGAAATATAACGGCGCGGTCGTCAGCACCGTAACCGACCCGGGTGATGGCTATGATCCCACGGTTGATTACGCTGCGCTTGCCGGCACGGTCATCTCTGTTGCCGCTTCTCCGACCCCGCACGCTGAGATCCTTGAGGTTGCCAAGACCATCCTTGCCGACAAGGACATCACCCTTGACATCCAGACCTATTCCGATTACGTTGTCCCCAACAATGTTGTTGAGGATGGCACCGTTGATGCCAACTACTTCCAGCACACCCCGTATCTTGACGATTTTAACGCCGAGAACAACACCCACATCGTCTCCGTTGCCGCCATTCACGTTGAACCCATGGGTCTCTACGGCGGCAAGCAGACCACGCTTGATGCGCTGAGCGCAAAGTAAAAGAGAGAAAGGAGGGGGCGTTCTTGATCGAACTGAAGCATTTAAGCAAGACCTTTGAAACAGCCGGCGGAAGGGTAGACGCACTCAGGGACGTCTCCCTGACCATTCCGGACGGCGACGTCTACGGCATCATCGGCATGAGCGGCGCGGGCAAGTCCACGCTGGTGCGCTGCATCAATATGCTGGAACGTCCGACCTCCGGCGAGGTCATCGTGAACGGAGAGCGCCTGGACACGATGACCCCCGCGCAGCTCCGCGCGGCGCGGCGGGAGATCACAATGATCTTCCAGCGCTTCAACCTGCTGATGCAGCGAAACTGCCTGGATAACGTCTGCTTTCCAATGGAGCTTTCCGGCTTGCGGGGAGAGAAGAAATGGCGCGAGCAGCGGGCGCTGGAACTCCTCGACATCGTAGGCCTCAAGGACAAGGCCAGAGCCTATCCCGCGCAGCTTTCCGGCGGTCAGCAGCAGCGCGTGGCCATTGCCCGCGCGCTGGCTACGAACCCGAAGGTTCTGCTGTGCGACGAGGCGACCAGCGCGCTCGACCCCAAAACGACGCGCCAGATCCTTGAGCTGATCGGCGACATCAACAAAAAGCTCGGCATTACCGTGGTCATCATCACGCACCAGATGAGCGTTGTAAAAGAGGTGTGCAACCACGTTGCCATTCTGGATGACGGCGAGGTCGTGGAGGAGGGGCTGGTTTCCACCGTTTTCTCCGCGCCGAAGTCCGCCGCCGCGCGCCACCTCGTGTTCCCGCGCGGCGCCGATATGGACGTGTCTGATCCGCAGCGTGAGCGCCGCATCCGCCTGATCTTCCGCAGCGCGAAGACGACGGCGATCCCGCTGGTCGCCCGCCTTGCCACGGAGGAGGGCGTGAGCGCCAACGTGATCTCCGCCACCACGCAGAAGCTTTCTGAGGAGGTTTACGGCAGCATGCTGCTGGGCGTTCCCAACGCGCAGTTTGAAAGCGCCATGGCATTTCTCAAGGGGATCGAAAATCTTCAGGTAGAGGAGGCGAGCGTCGATGTACAGTAATCTTTTTTCCGCCGAATCCGTCGCCGGACTGGTCGAGGCGCTGCAAACGCAGTTCCTCTCAGCCATCTGGGAGACATTTTATGTCACCGTGTTCTCCACCGTGCTGGCCGTTGTGCTGGGGCTCCCGCTCGGCGTGCTGCTGGTCGCAGGGGAGAAGGACGGCGTGCTGCCGCTGCCCAGGGCCTTGCTCAGCGTGCTGAACGTTGTAATCAACCTTCTGCGGTCTATCCCGTTCCTCATTCTGATGATTATGGTTTTCCCGCTCTCCCGCCTGATCGTCGGTACGACCGTCGGCACCACCGCGACCATCGTTCCACTCGTTGTTGCAGCGTTTCCGTTCGTTGCACGTCTTGTGGAAAGCAGCCTGCGCGAGGTGGACCCCAACATTGTTGAAGCGGCGCAGAGCATGGGCGCAACGCCCATGCAGATCATCTGCAAGGTGATGATCCCTGAGAGCGTCCCCTCGCTCCTTCAGAACTTTACCATCGCGCTGACGACCATTCTTGGCTACTCGGCCATGAGCGGCATCATCGGCGGCGGCGGCCTCGGCAAGATCGCCATCGACTACGGCTTCTACCGCTACAAGTACCTTGTGATGTTTGCAGCAGTGGTGCTGCTGATCCTGCTGGTGCAGGTCTTCCAGTCTCTCGGTACGCATCTGGCGGTCAAAAGCGATAAGCGGCTGAAAAAGTAAACAGCGCCTTCCGAACGCTCCGGCCATCGGCCGGAGCGTTTTTTGGCATATTGTGCAGATTGTCCGAAAAAAGAATGGGGATTTTTGCAGGAGAAATGCAGCAAAAATTGCAAAGTGGCTTGTAAAAACAGGAAATGACTGGTATAATAAAACAATCTTATGATCGTTTTGATAAGATTTGCATAATCTACCGGGAGAAATTGCGTGAACAGCTTTCAGGAATTACTCCGGTCGCTTGACTGGACTGCGCTGACCGACGCGCTTTTGCGCGTAATCGGCGTCTTTTTATGCTTGACGGTTCATGAGACCTGCCACGGCCTTGCCGCCTATGCCCTTGGAGATCCAACAGCGAAGCGGGCGCATCGCCTGAGCCTTAACCCGCTGCACCATATTGACTGGTTCGGCTTTGCGGCCATGCTGCTCGTTGGCTTTGGCTGGGCAAAGCCCGTGCCGGTGGATATGCGTTATTTCCGGCGTCCCAAGCAGGGCATGGCGCTCACGGCGCTCGCAGGGCCGGTCTCCAACCTGCTGCTGGCGGTTCTGCTGCTTCTCGGCGCACGCATCGTCTATTGCAGCTATGTCGATACCGCGCTTTGCAGCGGCGCGCTCAGCTTTCTTTTGACGACGGCGTACATGAGCGTTGGCCTGGGACTTTTCAACCTTATCCCCATCTCGCCGCTCGACGGCTCGAAGGTTCTCTTTGCCTTCCTGCCGGACAGCGCTTACGACAAGCTCATGCGGTATGAAAAGTACGGCATGATCCTGCTGTTCGTGCTGGTCTGGCTCGGCGTGGGGGATAATATCCTCAGTGCGGCCATTCGCCGCGTGTTTGCATTCCTGCTGAATATTATCGTATTGAGATGACGCTATGGATAATCCCGTTTTCAAGCTGGAGGGAGTTGTTCACGAGCGCAGCGCCGAGACGCTGCAGGACTTTGAAGGCCCGCTCGATCTGATCCTCTTCCTGCTTTCCAAAAACAAAATAGAGATACAGGATATCCCCATCGCGCTTATTCTGGAGCAGTACCTTGCCTATCTCGAACAGCGCAAGCAGCTTGACCTTGAGGTTGCCAGCGAGTTCATCACTATGGCGGCGCACCTGATGTACATCAAAACGCGGATGCTGCTCTCGCTCGAGGACGAGCAGGCGCAGAGCGAGATGGACGAGCTGATCGCCTCCCTTAAGGAACGGCAGCAGAAGGATACCTATCTGCGCATCAAAGCACTGACAGAGACGCTTGGCCCTATGGGGGAGTTCGGCCGCAGCATTATGACGCGCCCGAGCGAGCCGATGCAGCGCGGAAAAATCTACGAGTACGACCACGAAAAGGCGGATCTCGTGCTTGCCATGCAGGCGATGCTCGGCCGCGGTGAAGCGCCGGGGACGCCGCCTGGCGCGGCGCTCAGCGAGATCGTCCGCCGCGAGCCGTATCCCGTCAAGGGCAAGGCGGAGGAGATCCTGCGCCGTCTGAAGGATTTCGGTATGACGCGCTTTCGGCTGCTTTTCCGCGGCAGCCGCAGCCGCAGCGAGATCGTGGCAACATTTATCGCCGTGCTGGAGCTTTGCCGCGAGAAGGTCATCCGCCTTGCCGGGTCGGATACCGACTGCACGGTGGAATGCGATGAAAACGCACCCAAAACCATCAATTTGTGAGGAAACATCATGTCTTTGGAATCTTTGGATCTGCGCGAAGTCGAGGCGGCAATGGAGGGCATCCTCTTTGCCAGCGGCGAGCCGCTGGGCGTTGACCGGATCTGCATCGCGCTGGATCTGGACCGGCCTACGGCCGAGCAGGTGCTGCAAAAGCTGGCAGATCACTACGCTTACGAGCGCCGCGGCATTCGCCTTGTGCGCATGGAGGACTCCTATCAGCTTTGCTCTGCGCCGGATTATGCCGATGTGATCCGGAAAGCCTTTGAGGTCCGCAAGACTGCCAGGCTTTCCCAGCCCGCGCTGGAGGTGCTGACCATCGTGGCCTATTACCAGCCCACGACCCGCGCCTATGTCGATCAGGTGCGCGGGGTGGACAGCTCCTACACCATGGGGCTGCTGCTGGAGCGAGGGCTGATCGAGGAGTGCGGCCGGCTGCAGGTACCCGGGCGGCCGCGCTTGTACCGCACCACGAAAAAGTTCCTGCGAGATTTCCATATGGGGTCGCTGGAAGAGCTTCCGGAAATGCCGGGACTGGAAGCGGACGGACAGCTCCGCATGACGGCGGACGGCTCCATCCTCGATCCCGGCACACTTGCAGCAAAAGAGGACGGCAGGGAGGATGCAGGCGAATAACGCCTGCACCGGTTAGGGAGGTGGTCGATTGACGGCACTGAAAGTGATTGGGATCATTCTGCTGATCCTGCTTCTTCTCTCACTGCTCCGTGTGGGCGTTATTGTGCGCTTTGGGGAGGAGCTTGCGGTAAAGCTGCGCATCGGCCCTGTCTGCATGGCCGTTCTGCCAAAGAACGAAGAGAAGGCGAAGAAACAGCGCAAAGAGAAAAAGCCAAAAGAAGAAGCAGCTGAGACCGGGGAATCGAAAAAGAAGCGTTCTCTGCCCCGGCCAACGCCCGGCGAGCTGAAGGAGCTGCTGTCTACTGTATTTTCCGCGCTTGGCGCGATGCTGCGCGCCGTCTGCCGCCGCTTGCGGATCGATCCGCTGGAAATTTCTGTCACGTTCGGCGGAACAGATCCGGCGGATATTGCGCAGGCTTACGGCTACGCAAGCGCGGCGATGTGGACGCTGATGCCGCACGCGGAGGAGTTGTTCAATATTCCTCATCCCTCGCTGCATCTGAACATGGATTACAGCGCGGAGAAGACAGCTGTGAAGGGGAGCGCCGGCCTGAGCTTCCGCATCGGAGATATGATCGCCATAGCGTTCACGCTGGTAGTTCCGCTCCTGAAATGGTACCTGCGCTTTAAGAAAGCGCATTCGCACGATGCGCCGCCGGCGCATCAGGAAGGCGCGGCAGGCGAAGAACCGGCCGGCAAGCAGAAACAATCAGAAAAACTGACGGCATAGAAGAGAAAGGACGAATACCATGGAAAATCTGGAGAAGAAAACGCCTTTGAACGACATGATGGATACGGCAATGGGTAAGATCCGCGAAATGGTCGATTCCAATTCCATCATCGGCGAGCCGATCACCACACCCGACGGCGTGACGGTGATCCCCATTTCCCGCGTCAGCTTCGGCTTTGGCACGGGCGGCGGCGACTATGGCGCGGCGAAGACGAATTTCGGCGGCGGCGCGGGCGCTGCCGTCAAGGTTGATCCGGTCGCGTTTCTCATCGTTAAAGACGGCGTAACGCGCGTGATGCCTGTCGCCGTTCCCGCTGTTGCTACTGTGGACCGCGTCCTCGACCTTGTTCCCGAGGTCATGGACCGCGTGGAGAATTTTATCAATAAGAAGAAGGAAGAGAAAGAAATCTACTGATTCCGGATATAATAGGAGCATTCTGTTTCGGAGAGTGATCCTATGCTGCAAGCCTCGCGCCGATGGCTGTCCATCTTCCTTGCTATATTATTGCTGGCAAGTAATATTACTTGCCTCGCATCTGCGCCGGAAACGTCTGCCGCCGCCTTTGTTTTGATGGACGCAGACTCCGGACGCATCCTGCTTTCGCAGAATGCGGAGCAGGAGCGCAGCATTGCCAGCACCACCAAGATCATGACCTGCCTTGTCGCGCTGGAACACAGCACGCTGAGCGAACGAGTCACGGTCAGGCGGGAGGATCTGCGCGAGGGTTCGTCAATGTATCTTGCCGAAGGCGAGACGCTGACGATGGAGGAGCTGCTTTACGGGCTGATGCTCCCGTCCGGAAACGATGCGGCTGAGTGCATCGCCGCCTATTGCGGCGGCGATGGCGGCAGCGCACGCTTTGTCGGGTGGATGAATGAGAAGGCGGCTTCGCTCGGCATGACGCATACGGCGTTTGCAAACCCCAGCGGGCTGGACGAGGCGGGACACTATTCCTGCGCGCTGGATATGGCGCGCCTTGCCGCCCGGGCCATGCAGGATCCTACATTTGCGCGGATCGCTTCCACGCGTTCGGCGGCGGTCGGCAGCCGGACGATGGCAAATCATAATAAGCTGCTCGCTTCTTTCGCCGGATGCATCGGCGGGAAGACGGGTTACACCGGCGATGCCGGACGGACGCTCGTCACCTGTGCCGAGCGGGACGGACTGTGCCTTGTCGCCGTTACGCTGCGCGACAGCTGCGACTGGGAGGATCATGCCGCGCTTTATGACTACGGCTTTTCCGCCTATCGCCGCGCCTCCGGCGCAAGGCGGGGCGCGCAGTATGGCACGGTCAGCGCAGGGGATACCGGCGTTCCCGCCATTGCGGCGGAGAGCTTTTTCTATCCGCTTGCCGAGGGCGAATCGCTCAGCGTCCGCGCGGAACTGCCGGATACGCTGTCGGCCCCGGTCAGGCGGGGACAGAAGATCGGCGAGATGGCCATCCTCTGCGGCGGACAGGAGGTTGGGCGCGTCGATCTGCTCAGCGGCTGCGCCGTTCTGCCGAAGGAGGCGCAGGATGAGCCGGTCAAACGGGAATCGCTTGCGAAGAAACTCTGGGATATGCTTTCCGCATAAGGAGGGAGACGACTTGCCGCAGGAGCGGATACAAAAGCTGATTGCGGAGGCGGGATTATGCTCCCGCCGCACCGCTGAACAATGGATCGCCGAAGGCCGCGTGCAGGTGGATGGGAAAACGGCGATCCCCGGGCAGAAGGCCGATGCGGAGACGTCTGTCGTTACAGTGGACGGCGCGCCGCTTGCGCGTGTGGAGCGAAAGCGTTATCTGATGCTCAACAAGCCGCGCGGATATGTCTGCACGCTGTCCGATGAAAAGGGAAGACCTACGGTAGCGGAGCTGGTTGCTGACTGCGGCGCGCGGGTCTATCCGGTGGGGCGGCTCGACCTTGACTCAGAGGGCCTGCTGCTGTTCACGAACGATGGCGAGTGGATGCAGCGGCTGCTCCACCCGCGCTACGAAGTGAACAAGACCTACCACGTTTCTGTGGCGGGAGAGACGAGAAACGCGGCGGAGCGCCTTGCCGCAGTAACGGCGCTTGACGGCGAGCCGATCCGCCGTGCGGAAGTGCGTATGCTGCGCGGCGGAAAGGAGACCGCGCTGCTCGCCGTCACCATTCACGAGGGGAAAAACCGGCAGATCCGGCGGATGTGCGCCGCCTGCGGTCTGCACGTTAAAAAATTGCAGCGGGTGCGCGAGCATACGCTCACGCTCGGCAGCCTCCCGCCCGGCGCATGGCGCGACCTGACAGAGCAGGAGCTTGCAGCTACAAAAAAAGAATGACGAGGCGGTATGATGACGAAGAATATTCTACATAACATCGAAAAAAGCATGAGCAGCTTTTCCAAGGGGCAGAAGCTCATCGCGCGGTTTATTCTGGAAAATTACGACAAGGCGGCGTTTATGACGGCGAGCAGGCTCGGAAAGACCGTGCAGGTCAGCGAGTCTACCGTTGTGCGCTTTGCCACGCAGCTCGGCTATGAGGGGTATCCCAGTATGCAGCGCGCGCTGCAGGAGATGATTCGCGGCAAGCTGACCAGTATCCAGCGCATCCAGGCGTCCGACGGAGAGTTGGCGGGGTCCGATCTGATGACGAACGTCCTTCAGCGCGATATGGAAAAGATCCGCATGGCGATCGACCAGACCGAGGGCGCGGAGTTTGAACGGGTGGTCGATACGATCATCAGCGCGAGGAAGATCTATATTGTGGGCTTTCGTTCCTCCTCGTTCCTCGCAGGATACCTCAATTTCTATTTCCGCCTGATCTTTGACAATGTCGTGCAGGTGCAGGGCGGCGCAGCCGGGACGTTCGATCAGATCTTCCGCGTTTCTCCCGGCGATGTGGTCATCGGCATCTGTTTCCCGCGTTACAGCGAGCTGGCGCTCAAAACCATCCACTTTGCCAAGGATCGTGGCGCAACGATCGTCGGCGTAACGGACAGCGAGATGTCGCCCATCAACCAGATGGCGTCCTGTTCGCTGCTCGTGCGCAACGAGATGATCTCGTTTGTCGATTCGCTTGCCGCGCCCATGAGTATGCTCAACGCGCTTATTCTTGCGGTTGCTGGCAAAAAAGGCGCGGATATCGCTTCTACATTCTCTGAGCTGGAACACGTCTGGGAGCGCTTTGCCATCTTCGGTAAGGTAGAAGATGAGTAAGCCGGTCGTTGTTGTCGGCGGCGGCGCAGGCGGAATGATGGCGGCGATCTGCGCGGCGCGCGCCGGCGCCGGCGTCACGCTGTTGGAACCCAACGAACGCCTGGGCAAAAAGGTAAATATTACCGGCAAGGGGCGCTGCAATGTAACGAATGAGAGCAGCTGTGAAGAGCTGCTTGCCCATGTTCCGCAGAATCCGCGCTTTTTGTATTCCGCTTTTTCCCGCTTTGACGGGCGTGATGCCATCGCATTTTTCGAGCAGCTTGGCGTTCCGCTCAAGGTTGAGCGCGGCAGGCGGGTGTTTCCGGTGTCTGACCGCTCGTTTGATATCACCGCCGCGCTGGAGCGTGAGCTGAAGCGGCTGCGCGTTGCGCTTGTGCGCGACCGCGCGCTGGAGATCGTGACGGAAGATGGATGCGTCTGCGCGGTGCGGGGCGAAAAAGGGAGCTATCGCGCGCAGGCTGTGGTGCTTGCCACCGGCGGCGTATCTTATCCGGCCACCGGCTCCACTGGCGATGGATTCCGTATGGCGGAGGAACTCGGCCATACCGTCACGCCGCTGCGCGGCTCGCTTGTGCCGCTGGAAGCGCCCGGCTGCGCGCCGCTTCAGGGGCTGAGCCTGCGCAACGTAGGGCTTACTGTATTTGAAAGCGGCAAAAAGATCTACACGGATTTTGGCGAGATGCTGTTTACGCACTTTGGCGTGAGCGGCCCGCTGATCCTTTCCGCGAGCGCGCATATGCGCCGGTTCGGGCAGAAGCAGTACCATCTGGAGATCGACCTCAAGCCCGCGCTTGATGAGAAGGCGTTGGACAAGCGCCTGCTGTCCGATTTTGAAAAGTATGCCAACAGCGATTTCTGCAATGCGCTGGGCGCGCTGCTGCCGCAGAAGATGATCGGCACGTTTGCAGACCGCTCCGGGATCCCGCCGCATCAGAAGGTACACGATATTACGCGCGCGCAGCGTGAAGCGCTGCGCGTACTGCTCAAGCGCTGGCGCATCGATGTTGCGGCGCCCATGCCGGTGGAAACTGCGATCATCACCTCCGGCGGCGTCAGCGTGCGGGAGATCGACCCAAAGACCATGGCCTCCAAAAAGATAGGCGGCCTGTACTTTGCCGGCGAGATGATCGATGTGGACGCTTATACAGGCGGCTTTAATCTTCAGATCGCCTGGGCGACGGGGAAGGCCGCAGGTGAGTCCGCGGCTTTTGCGCTGCAACGATAAGACAATAAAGCAATTATACTTTACAGGAAAGATGACGAAGAAACGATGAAAGAACGCTATTCCATTGCGATCGATGGCCCCAGCGGCGCAGGAAAAAGCACGCTCGCGCGCGCCATAGCCAAAGAACTCGGTATCCTCTATGTGGATACCGGCGCGATCTACCGCACGATCGGCTGTGCGGTTTTTTCGCGCGGACTCGATCCGAAAGACGAGGAAGGCGTCGCCGCGATCCTCCCGCAGCTGGATATCCGCATGAGCTACGGTGCGGACGGGCTGCAGCATATGTGGCTGGACGGGGAGGACGTGACGGAAAAGATCCGCCTGCCGCAGATGTCCATGTATGCGTCCGATGTTTCGGCGATGGCGCCGGTGCGCGGCCATCTTCTCAAAATGCAGCGCGATGCGGCGCGGGAAAACAGCGTCATCATGGACGGAAGGGATATCGGCACCGTAGTCCTGCCGGACGCGGACGTGAAGATATACCTCACGGCCTCTGCGGAGGAACGCGCCCACCGCCGCTGCCGTGAGCTTGCCCAGCGCGGCACGCCGAAGGCCTATGAGGATGTGCTGCGCGAGATCAACGCGCGCGATGCGCAGGATATGAACCGTGCCGCCGCGCCGCTGCGCTGCGCGAAGGATGCCGTGCGTGTGGATACCTCCGCACTCGACTTTGAAGCGAGCAGGGAAGCGCTGCTCAAGCTGATCCGGGAGAGGCTGAAATGAACATACTCTATACGATCGCATGGGTGCTGGGACGGGTGCTGCTCTGGCTTTACCGCGTGGAGACCAGGGGAGCCGGGGAACTGCCGCAGAACGGCGTTCTGCTCTGCCCGAATCACGCGAGCGATATTGACCCCGTACTCATCGCACTGTGTCTTCCGCGCAGGTACTGCCTCCATTTTATGGCCAAGGCGGAGCTTTTTGAAAAACCGTTTGTTTCCTGGCTGCTGCGCACGCTCGGCGCGTTTCCCGTTCAGCGCGACGGAAAGGATATCCAGTCCGTCAAGACGGCGATGCAGGTGCTGCACAAGGGCGAGAACCTGCTGATCTTCCCTGAAGGGACGACTATCCACGGCGGCGTCGGCTTTCACGATGGGCTGCCCGCTCACGCGCACGCAGGCATCGCCATGATCGGTGTGCGCGCGGGAGCGACGCTTGTGCCGGTGTTCTGCGACGGAGAAAAGAAATTCTTCCGCAGAACGCGCATTTACTTTGGCGAACCCTACGTTCCGTCCGTGACCGGACGGCGCGGGACCTCCGACGAGCTGCAGGGCATTGCCGACGAAGTGCTGCGCAGGGCTTACGCCCTTGGCGGGCAGCAGGTGGGAGGCGCGCCGCTGTGAAGGTGATCCTTGCAAAAACGGCCGGCTTCTGCTATGGCGTGGAGCGCGCGGTTATGCTTGCGCGTCAGACGGCGCAGACGCGCGGGGGCGCAATGCTCGGCAGCGTGGTGCACAACGCGGGCGTTGTGCGGGATCTGGAGGCCTGCGGAATGCGGCTGATCTGCTCCGCACAGGAGGCGCAGCCCGGGGAAACCGTTCTGATCCGCGCCCACGGTGAGCCGCGCGAAACAATGGACGCGCTCCGTGCGCGCGGCGCGGAGATTGTCAGCGCGGTCTGCCCGCACGTTGAGCGTATCCGCCGTCTGGCCGGGCAGGCGGAGCAGGAGGGGCGGCGCGTTGTGATCATCGGCGAACGCGCACATCCGGAGGTGCAGGGCATCGCCGGATGGTGCAGCAGGCCTGTGGTTTTTCAAAACGCGGAGGAAGCTTCCGATTACCTTGAACAACACCCTGAATTTGCCAGTTTACCCAGTATCGTGCTTGCACAGACGACGTGCATTCGTGCGGTTTGGGAAAGTTGCGTAAAAATTCTAAAAAAAGAGTGTACAAATCTGAAAATCAATGATACAATATGCGATGCTACGCAGAAGCGGCAGGCCGAGGCGGCAAATATTTCCGCCGAGGTCGATGCGATGGTGGTCGTGGGCGACCGCAGAAGCGCGAACACGAGGCATTTGACCGAGATTTGCAGAGAGAACTGCGGCAAGGTCATTCAGATCGAATCCGCAGACGAGCTCTCACCGGAGTTCTTCTCCGGTTGCCGAGTGGCGGGACTGACGGCGGGCGCGTCCACTCCTGCGAGTATCATTATGGAGGTATTAACAACAATGACGGAAGAAATCATCAACACGAACCCCGAGACCAGCGAATCCTTTGAAGAACTGCTTGAAAAATCTTTCAAGACTCTAAATACAGGAGATAAGGTGACCGGTATTGTCACTGCCATCGGCACGACCGAGGTGCAGGTCGATGTCGGCTGCAAGCAGGCGGGCTATATTCCCGTTTCTGAACTGAGCAGCGACCCCGATGTCAAGCCTGAAGACGTTGTCAAGGTCGGCGACGAGATCGAAGCCTATGTTGTCCGCGTCAACGATGTGGAGGGCTACGCTACGCTTTCCAAGAAGCGTCTCGATGCGGTCAAGCTGTGGGAAGACATTGAAGGCGCCGTTGAGAACAAGACAGTTCTTGAAGGCACTGTGACCGAAGTGAACAAGGGCGGCGTTGTCGTTTCCGTGAAGGGCGTCCGCGTATTCGTTCCCGCTTCTCAGAGCGGCCTGCCCAAGGATGCCGACCTTGGCCAGATGGTCAAGCAGAAGGTCCAGCTGCGCGTGACCGAAGTCAATCGCGCCCGCCGCCGCGTTGTCGGCTCCATCAAGTCCGTTCTCAACGAGGCCCGTCAGGCTGCGCAGGCCGCCATCTGGGAGGGCATCGAGGTCGGCAAGCACTATGACGGCGTTGTCAAGTCCATGACCTCTTACGGCGTGTTCGTCGATATCGGCGGCGTGGACGGCATGGTTCACATCTCCGAGCTGAGCTGGAGCCGCATCAAGAATCCCGCCGAGGTCGTTTCCATCGGCGATCACCTGGATGTTTATGTCATCTCCTTCGATCCCGAGAAGCACAAGATCTCTCTCGGCGTCAAGGATCGCACCCAGAACCCCTGGGATGTGTTCATGAACACCTACAAGGTCGGCGATGTGGCCAGCGTCCGCATTGTCAAGCTGATGACCTTCGGCGCGTTTGCCGAGGTCGTACCCGGCGTGGACGGCCTGATCCATATCTCCCAGATCGCCGACCGCCGCATCGACAAGCCCTCCGATGTTCTCTCCGAGGGTCAGGTTGTTGATGCGAAGATCACGGCCATCGACGAGGAAAAGAAGAAGATCTCCCTGAGCATTCGCGCCCTGCTGAACGGCGAGGCGGAGGAAGCTCCTGTCGAGGAATAATTTTTCCGCTTTGAAAAGAGACGGGCTTCGGCCTGTCTCTTTTTTTGCGCTGGATGCAAGAAAGCCTTTGCAAACGGCAATGGATATGCTATAATTGTTAAAGTTTCAACACAAACGCTATTTATTTGACATACAGGAGGAAGTTTCATGGACTATACAGCCCTTTATCAGAAAAAGCTGACCTCTGCCGAAAATGCCGTTAAGGTCATCAAAAGCGGCGACTGGGTGGATTACGGCTGGTGTACCAACCATCCCTATACGCTGGACAAGGCGCTTGCCGCCCGCAGCAGTGAGCTGAAGGACGTCAAGGTCCGCGGCGGCGTGACGATGTGGATGCCCGAGATCTGCAAGGCGGACGATGCCGGCGAGCATTTTACGTGGAACTCCTGGCATTGCAGCGGTATCGACCGCAAGATCATCGCCAAGGGCATGGGCTATTTCTCTCCGATGCGCTACAGTGAGCTGCCGCGCTTTTACCGCGACGGGAATGTCAGCGTGGATGTCGCCATGATCCAGGTCACGCCGATGGACAAGCACGGCAACTTCAGTTATGCGCTGGCTTCTTCGCACCTTGCCGATATGCTGGAACGTGCGAAGGTCGTTATCGTTGAGGTGAACGAGAACCTTCCGTGGGTCTATGGCCTTACCGGCTGCGAGATCAACATTGCAGACGTTGACATGGTCGTTGAGGGAGAGAATCCACCTGTGGCGCAGCTCGGCGCAGGCGGCGCGCCCACGGCGGTCGATCAGGCCGTTGCGGATCTTGTCGTACCGGAGATCCCGAACGGCGCCTGCCTCCAGCTCGGCATCGGCGGTATGCCCAATACCATCGGATCGATGATCGCGCAGTCCGACCTGAAGGATCTTTCCGTCCATACCGAGATGTATGTGGATGGTTTTGTCGATATGGCGATGGCAGGCAAGATCACCGGCAGGCACAAAAACCTTGACAAGGGCCGTCAGGTCTTTGCCTTTGCCGCCGGCACGCAGAAGCTTTACGATTACATGGACCGTAACCCCGATGTCATGGGCGCGCCGGTCGATTACACGAACGATGTTCATGTAATTTCGCAGATCGACAACTTTATCTCCATCAACAACGCCATCGACTGCGACCTCTTCGGTCAGGTCAACGCGGAATCCGCCGGAATCAAGCATATTTCCGGCACAGGCGGTCAGCTCGACTTTGCGATGGGCGCATATCTGTCAAAGGGCGGCAAGAGCTTTATCTGTATGTCCTCCACCGTTACGGGCAAGGACGGCACGGTCAAAAGTCGTATCGTTCCCACGCTGACGCCGGGATCCATCTGCACCGACCCGCGCTCCTGCACGCATTACATCGTCACCGAATATGGTATGGCCAACCTGAAGGGGCTTTCTACCTGGGAACGCGCCGAAGCGCTTATTTCCATCGCTCACCCGGATTTCCGGGAACAGCTCATTGCCGATGCAGAAAAAATGCATATCTGGCGCCGCAGCAACAAGTAAAAAAAGCACCCGCCGCAGGGCTTCTTCCGTATGGGAGAAGCCCTGCTTTTTGCAAAGGTGCGCGCCTGTTTTGGCAAGATGGAAATATTTCATTAAAAGTACTTGAAAAACGGGAAAAAGTTCGTTATACTATTTATGGGGGAATATTTCCCCGGTTGTGATGTGTTTGCTTTATATAAAATGCAAGCGGTCGGCAGTTTGCATTCTGCCGGAAAGGAGGTGGGCATAGGATGTTCCAGATCGGAGATAAGGTCGTGCATCCGATGCATGGCGCCGGAGTGATCGAAAGCATTGTATGCGAAAAGATCGGCGGGAAGATGACGGAGTTCTATGTTTTTAAAATGCCCATCTCCGGCCTGACGCTCAAGATCCCGACGGAGAACTGCGCGACGATCGGCGTTCGTGCGATCAAGTCCTGCGAGGAGATCGAGGCGGTCATCGCGCGTATTCCGCAGCTTGGCATCGACATGACTGCAAACTGGAACCACCGCTACCGCGAGAATATGGACCGGCTGAAAAGCGGCGATCTGAACGAAGTGAGCGCCGTGATCAAGGCGCTGATGCATCGCGACAGCGTGCGAGGCTTATCCAATGGCGAACGCAAGATGCTTCATATTGCCAAGCAGATCCTTGTTTCCGAAATCGTGCTGGCAGAAGACGTTGCGTATCCGGTGGCGGAAGGCCGGGTCAATGCTGCGATGCTTTCAAAGGAGAGCTAAAATGGGCCTGCTTCAAAAAGTATTCTGCAAAAAGCGGCAGCGCGCGCGCCCCTACTGCGCGGCGCTGATTGCTGCGGCTGGCAGCTCAACGCGCTACGGCGGCGAGAACAAGCTGCTGCTCCCGCTTGACGATATGCCGGTGCTGGCGCACACGCTGCTTGCGGTCGATCGTGCCGCGAGCATTGATGAGATCGTGATCGCCGCACGGGAGGACGAGCTTCTTCGTTACGCGGAGCTGTGCAAAACCTACGGCATCACTAAGCCGGTCAAGGTTGTTCCCGGCGGGGCGACGCGAACGGAGTCTGTGCTTCGCGCTGCGCTGGAAGCATCGCCGGAGGCGGCGCTCCTTGCGGTGCAGGACGGCGCGCGTCCGCTTGTAACGGGCGAGCTGATCGACCGGACCGTTGAGGCTGCGCGCACAAGCTTTGCCGCTGCCCCTGCCGTTCCGGTGACGGATACGATCAAGGTCGCGCAGGGCGGAATCGTGCAAAGCACGCCGGAGCGCAGCACGCTTTTCGCCGTGCAGACGCCGCAGGTCTTCGATGCGGGCCTTTTGAAGGCTGCACTTCAGTCCGCGCTGACGGCGGGCGTCACCTTAACGGACGACTGCTCCGCAGTAGAGCGATTTGGCAAGGAGGTTTCCTTGACAGAGGGGGACCCTGAGAATATTAAGATCACCACGCCGCTGGATCTGGCTGTGGCAGAAACGATCTTGCAGCGCAGAGGGGAATGAAGCCCCTCTGCCTTTTTAAGAAAGGACAGAGTGATGGACGATCTTCGCATTGGACACGGGTATGACGTACACCGCCTGGCGGCGGGGCGGCGCCTGATTCTTGGCGGCGTTGAGATCCCTTATGAGAAGGGCCTGCTGGGGCATTCTGACGCGGACGTCCTTGTCCACGCGGTGATGGATGCGCTGCTCGGCGCGGCAGCGCTGGGCGATATTGGCCAGCTGTTTCCGGATTCGGCGGCGGAGTATGCGGGCATTTCCAGCATCGAGCTGCTGCGCCGCGTGAAAGCGCGGCTGGATACAGAAGGCTTTTTCCCTGTTAATGTCGATGCAACGGTGCTGGCGCAGGCGCCGAAGCTTCTGCCGTACCGCGAGGCGATGCGCGGGAATATTGCCTGTGCGCTTGGGCTTGCCGCCGACCGGGTAAGCGTGAAGGCTACTACGGAGGAGGGGCTTGGCTTCACCGGCAGCGGCGAGGGGATCGCGGCGCACGCCGTTGTGCTGCTGGAGAAGAAGCGATAGGATAGTTCAGGGCGGGCGTTCTGAGGAACGCCCGCCCTTTGCTTTTTCCGGCGGGGGCGGCACACAGCCTTTTTGCGCGCATACTATGCCGTGAGGGGGAATCGATATGGACTATTATCTGTTTGTCGCGCGTTCCGTCACGCACGCACAGCATATGGCGAACGCGCTGCGCGAGGCGGGCGTTTCTTCCAGAATCCGGCGCGCGGGCGCGGAGATCAGCGAACGCGGCTGTGGGTATACGCTGGAGATATCCCAGCGCAGCTTTGCCCGCGCAAGAGAAGCCTGCAATGCAAGCGGTGTCCGTCCGACCAGAGTGCTGCACGTATCCGGCGGCATGAAGCAAGAGGTAATGATATGATCTATCTTGACAGCGCCGCCACGACGTTTCAGAAGCCTGCCGCAGTGCGGCGCGCGGTGCTGCGGGCGATGCAGACGATGAGTTCGCCCGGCCGCGGCGGCTATGCTGCTGCGCGTGCTGCCGAAGAGACGCTGTTTCGCTGCCGCAGCGCAGCAGCGGAGCTGTTCTCCGTCCCTTCGGGCGAGCAGATCGTCTTTACCACGAATGCAACGCACGCGCTGAACATCGCCATCCGCAGCCTTGTCGGAGAAAGAAAGCGCGTTGCCGTTTCCGGCTACGAACACAATGCCGTTACGCGGATGCTGCACGCGCTGGACGCAGAAGTGATCGTTGCCGCCGCACCGCTGTTCTGTATGCAAGAAGCCGTGGACGCCTTTGCGCGCGCGATCGAGCTGGGCGCGCAAACGGTGATCTGCACGCAGGTTTCCAACGTCTTCGGCAATCTTCTTCCCATTGAGGAGATCGCGCAGCTCTGTCAGCGCGCGGATGTGCCGCTGATCGTGGATGCTTCACAATCTGCCGGCGTTCTGCCGCTGGATTTTGCCGCGCTGGGCGCGGCGTTTGCTGCGATGCCCGGGCATAAAGGGCTTTACGGCCCGCAGGGAACAGGGCTGCTTCTTTGCGCGCATGACGCGCTGCCGCTTCTTTACGGCGGGACGGGGAGCGAATCGCTCCGGCAGGAGATGCCGGAGTTTCTGCCGGACCGGTTGGAGGCGGGAACGCACAATGTTCCCGGGATTGCAGGGCTGGAAGCGGGGATCGGCTTTGTGCGCGCGCAGCGGCCGGAGCGCATTCTGCTGCACGAACGCACGCTGCTGGACTTGGCCTGCAAAGGGCTGCAAAGCATTCCGCGCGTTTGCGTGTTCCGCGCGCCGGAGCCGCGTTTGCAAGCCGGCGTGCTGTCTTTTACCGTGGAGGGAATGGCTCCGGAGGAGGTCGCCGAAAAGATGGCGCAGCGCGGCATTGCACTGCGCGCGGGCTTGCACTGCGCGCCCTTCGCCCACCGCACGGCGGGGACGCTTCCGGACGGCACGGTGCGGCTGAGCGTGTCGGCCTTCAACCGCGCCAGCGAGATCGCCCTGATGCTTGCGGCGCTGCGCGAAGTACTGGGGGCAGCTTAAAAAAATTGCATTTCACAGAAAATTCATGGCTCTCCCGTTGCATTTTGCAAGCGTTTATATTAGAATAAGTATTAACTATTGCTTAGGAGGACGCTTGCCTATGGAATTCATCATGGCGACGCTGCAGGGCGCCTGGCGCTATGTGATGACGCTCGGAATATCCGACTATCTCGACATAGCGCTCATGGCATACGGCATCTACCTCCTCTTGAAGATCGTGGGTACGTCCAAGGTGGAGAGCTTCGGCAAGGTCATCCTGCTTTTCCTGCTGGCGCTGATGCTTTCAGACGCGCTTTCGCTCAATGGGATCAACTTTGTGCTGAGCCATGTGCTGTCGCTCGGCGCGCTGGCGCTCATCGTGCTGTTCCAGCCGGAGATCCGCCGGCTCATTGATCAGCTCGGTTCGAGCAGGCTGCGCGCGTTCAATCCGTTTGCCCGCACGCAGCAGGTTTCCGCCATTGAAAACGCCATCGCACAGACGGTGCTGGCCTGCACGGAGATGTCCAGATCCCGCACGGGCGTGCTGATCGTGTTTGAACGCGAAATGGCGCTGGACGATATCGCCCGTACGGGGACGATCGTTGACGCGCGCGTGAGCAGCGAACTTTTAAAGAACATTTTCTTTGTCAAGGCCGCCATGCACGACGGCGCGGTCATTATGCGGGATGGACGTCTGCTGGCGGGCGGATGCATGCTGCCGCTTTCAAAAAACGTTAACCTGAGCCGCGACCTTGGAATGCGTCACCGCGCCGGCATTGGCATGAGCGAGAATTCCGATGCGGTCGTTGTTATTGTGTCCGAGGAGACGGGAACGATCTCTGTTGCTATCGGCGGGCTGCTGAAGCGCCATCTGATGCCGGAGACGCTGGAAAAGCTGCTCATGAACGAGCTGATCCCGCAGACGCCGGAACCGCAGGAAGAAAAGCTTCCTGCACGGCTGTGGCATCTGCTTACTGCCGGAAAGGGGGACAAGCACGATGAAGTCTAAACGCCGCAAAGTATTCTACATCCTTCTTTCTGTGCTGATCGCCTCGATGGTATGGTTTTATGTAAATAACAGCGAGGAAGTCAGGATCAATATTCACAGCGTTCCGGTAGAATTCCTCAACGAGGATACGACCCTTGCCGACAAGGGGCTGATGCTTGTGAATGGGGAGGAGGATGTGACGGTCGATCTGCAGCTGAAGGTGCCGCGCAGGCTTATGTTCAATTTTGATACGAGCCAGATCCGCCTGGTGAGCGACCTTTCTTCCATCACTTACGCGGGTAAGCAGTCGGTGACATTTAACATCCTTTTTCCCAGCAGCATCTCCACACGCGATGTATCCGTGGAATCGCCTACGGTACGCACAGTGCAGGTGGAGATCGGCGAGCTGCAGAAGCGGAACATCGAAATCCGCTACAAGGTCATCGGCAATGTGGCCGAGGGCTATATTGCCGGCGCAGTGCAGCTTAACCCTGCCGAGCTTCAGATCCGCGGCCAGCAGGCGGACATCATGCAGGTCAGCTACGCGCAGGTGATGCTGAATATTGAAAATGCGACCTCAACAGTTGTTGAGCTGCTGGATTATCAGCTGTACGACTACACCGACCAGCCGATCACCAACAAGAACATTCATCCTACGAGTGAGCAGATCCAGGTCACGATGCCGGTGATGACGGTCAAGGACGTGCCGCTGAAGATCAACTTTGTGGAGACCGCCGGGTCGCGTCTGGAGAGCTTTAACTGGTCGCTCAGCCACGACAGCATCACGCTTTCCGGCGACGCATCGCAGATCGCCTCGATCGATGAGATCGAGCTGGGGACGCTTGCCCTCGAGGATCTGCGTGCGGATGAGGTGTTCGACTATGATATTCCGATCCCTGAAGGAGTAAACAACCTCAGCGGCATCACAAGCGTGACGCTGACGATCGGCGCCAGCAATGTGGAAACGCGCGAGGTGGAAGCGACGAGCTTCAGTTACGAAAACTTCAACGGCAGCGGCGAGGTAACGATCGTCACATCATCGCTTCCGGTCACATTGCGCGGAACGGCGGCGGATCTGGCCGTCATCTCGGATAGGCAGGTTCGCGTGATCGCAGATCTTTCAGACATTGCGGCGGACAGCGGAAGCTATACGGTCCCGGCCCGCATCGTGGTGGACGGCTACGATATCGGCGCGGTCGGCAGCTACGAAGTGACAGTGCGTATCGGCGCGGCCTGATCAGCATGATGCGCCAAAGGAGAAAGCATGACTCAGATCGCAACAGTTGAAAAAATTCTTTCCGCCGGTATGGCAGAAATCTCCGTTCCGCGAAAGTCCGCCTGCGGACATGACTGCGAGGAGTGCGCAGGCTGCGGCGTGTCCGGCGCGTCTGTGCGCGCTGCAGCGCGCAACCCCATCGGCGCGAAAGCCGGGCAGAAGGTCGTGGTTGAAAGCAGCACGAAACGTCTGCTTGGTGTGATGCTGGCCGTCTATATTCTGCCGTTTGTGATGTTTCTGCTGGGGTACTTCCTTATGGAGGGGCTTGCCAGCGAAGGCGTGCGGTACGCTGTCGCGGTCGCTGCGTTCATTGCGGGGTTTCTCCCTGCAATCCTTTACGACCGCCATGTAAAGCGCACCGGCGCGCTGACCTTTACCATTGTCAGGCTGTTCTGAGCGATGTTCGGATATGTCAGGCCATCGAAGGCGCGGCTGAGCAGAACGGAAGAGGCGCGCTTTCAGCAGATCTACTGCGGGCTTTGCCATGTGCTTGGCAAAAAGTATGGTTTTGCCGCGCGTTTTGTTCTTAACTTTGATTTTACGTTCCTTGCCATTCTGCTTTCCGGAACGGAAGCGCCTCAGTGCGCAAAGAGCCGCTGCGCAGTGCATCCCTGCAGAGCGCAGTGCATAGCCGCGCGGACTGCCGCGCTCGATGCGGCGGCAGACCACAGCATTGTGCTTGCCTGGTGGCAGCTGCGCGACCATATTGCGGATCACAGCTTTTTGAAAGGCCTTCCTTACCGGCTGGCGGCGCTGCTTCTGCGCGGAGCCTACCGGAAGGCAAGACGCTGCGTTCCGGAATTTGATAAGGCGGTGCAGCGCCGCCTGACCGAACTGGGCGAGCGGGAGCGGGAGCGCTGCGCTTCGCTCGATGCGGCGGCAGAGCCGTTTGCCGCGCTGATGGCAGATATTGCCGAATGCGTGGAGGATGAGACGCAGCGCCGCGTGATGAGGGAGATATTCTACCATCTGGGCCGCTGGATCTACCTTGTGGATGCGGCGGATGACCTTGAAAAGGATTTTCGCTCCGGCTGCTATAATCCGCTGCGCTGCCGTTACGCGCTGGAGGATGCGCAGCTTTCCGAGCGGTGCAGGCAGGATATCGCATTTTCGCTCGATCTTTCCGTTCACCGGATGGCAAGCGCTTACGCGCTGCTTCCGCGCGGCGCGTGGTCGGGCATCCTGGACAGCATTTTTTACGAAAGCTTTTATGGTATTGGCGCCGCCGTGCTGAACGGCACTTACCACAAGCCCCCGCGCAGAATACACTTTCGCACCAAACCAGAGGAAAACGAGGAAACTGTATGAACGACCCCTATCAGATTCTGAATATTCCGCCAACGGCGACTGACGAGGAGGTCAAGCGCGCTTACCGGGACCTTGCCCGCAAATATCATCCGGACAACTACCATGATAATCCGCTTGCCGATCTTGCGCAGGAAAAGATGAAGGAGATCAACGAAGCTTACGATCAGATTCAAAAGCAGCGTAAGGCTTCCTCCGCTGCTGCGCAGGGCTATGGCGGCGCTTCTTATGGCGGCTACGGCGGCTCCGCTTATGGCGGCGGGCTTCAGCAGGTCCGGCTTGCGATCAGACGCGGCGATATTTCGCTTGCCGAGCGTCTGCTTGTGGCGGTCGGCAATCACGATGCAGAATGGAACTTTCTGATGGGAGTCGTCTGCTCGCGGCGCGGGTGGATGGATGAAGCCAAGCGCTATCTGGAGACAGCTGTGCAGATGGAGCCGAACAATATGGAATACAGCAACGCCCTTTCTGCGCTTACGGGCAACGGCTACCGTCCGGAGGGATTCCGCACGTTCCGTACCGGCAGCTTTGACGACAATACCTGCCTGCGCTGCTGTGCGGCGTGGTCGTGCTGTACGCTGTTCAGCGGCGGCGGATGCTATTTTCTGCCCTGCATTTACTGACGGGGCAGCCGCATCGCTGCCGGAGGAGAGATTGCTCCGGGAGGGGCATAATATATGATAACAGAGGAGAGAAAATCGTGGTCAAGAGCATGACAGGCTATGGGAGAGCCAGAAAGACGCTGTCCAACCGGGATATCACCGTGGAGGTGCGCAGCGTCAACAACCGCTATCTCGACTGCACGGTGAAGCTGCCGCGCGCTTACATTTTTGCCGAGGATGCCATCAAGGGCCGTGTGCAGAAAGCAATTTCCCGGGGAAAGGTCGATGTGTTTGTCACCATCGACTCCACCGGAGCGGATGAAGAGGTTGTTACGGTCAACGAGAGCCTTGCCCGCAGCTATCTTGAAGCGTTCCGGAAGCTTTATGAGCTTGACGGTGGAAATTATATCAAAAAGCAGTCCTATGCGGCAGATCTTGCCCGCATTCCGGACGTGCTGACCGTCACGAAAGCGGAAGAGGATCTTGAGTCCATCGGTACAGACATCTGCACCGTTGCGGACGAGGCGCTCGCCGCCTATAACCGGATGCGCGCAACGGAGGGGGAAAAGCTCGCAGCGGACATTGCCGGGCGTCTCGATACCATTGAAGCGCTTACCGGTATGGTCGAGCAGCGCTCACCGGAAACGGTGCGCGAATACCGCGAGAAGCTCACCGCTCGTATGCAGGAGGTGCTGCAAAGCACCACGATCGATGAAAGCCGCATTCTGACTGAGGCGGCGATCTATGCAGATAAGATTGCCGTGGACGAGGAGACTGTGCGTCTGCGTTCCCACGTTTCCCAGCTGCGCGATATGATCCTTTCAGATGAGCCGATGGGGCGCAAGATGGATTTCCTGATCCAGGAGGTCAATCGAGAGAGCAATACGATCGGTTCCAAGTGCAATGATGTCGCCATTGCCCGCAGCGTGATCGCACTCAAAGCGGAAGTTGAGAAGATCCGTGAGCAGGTGCAGAACATTGAATAAGGGGAGCGAAGCATGAAGCTGCTGAATATCGGTTTTGGCAACATGGTGTCCGCTGAACGGCTGATTGCCGTTGTCAGCCCCGACAGCGCGCCGATCAAGCGCCTGATCCAGGAGTCGCGCGAGCGCGGAATGCTGATCGATGCGACCTACGGACGCAAAACGGCGTCGGTATTTATCATGGACAGCGACCATGTGGTGCTGAGCGCCATCGCTGCCGAAAAGCTGATCGCACGGCTGGGCGTGGAGACGCTTAGCATGGAGGAGGCATAAGAAAATGTATAAGGGCAAGACTTTTATTATCTCCGGGCCGTCCGGCGTTGGAAAGAGTACGGTACTCAAGGAGTTGTTCAAGGATCGTGACGACCTGTATTTCTCCGTTTCCGCCACAACGCGCGCGCCTCGTCCCGGAGAGGTGGACGGCGTACACTATCATTTTACCGACGTTGATCATTTTCAGCGCCTTATTTCGGAGGATGCGTTTCTTGAATATGCCGAGTATGTGGGCAATTTTTACGGCACGCCGAAAAAGTTTGTCGATGAGGCGATGGAGCAGGGAAAGGACGTTATCCTGGATATCGAGGTGCAGGGAGCACTTCAGGTAACAAGCAAGCGCCCTGAGGTCGTGCGCATCTTCATTGCGCCGCCGAGCTGGAAAGCCCTCGAGGAGCGGCTGACCGGCCGCGGAACCGACAGCGCGGAAAAGGTGCAGAAGCGCCTTGTTCGGGCAAAGGTAGAGCTGCAGACGGCCAATACCTATGATTATTTTGTGATCAACGATACCGTCGAGCGGGCTGTACGCGAACTCAACGCCATCATGCTCGCCGAGCATTGCAAGCCAGCCGACCGCATGGCGATCCTGTCTGAATAAACTGTCATTTAATATAGCCGAAAGGCAGAAGGAAGTAATATATTATGATGCTTTATCCCGCAATGAGTACGCTCAACAAGTACATTGAAAACCGGTATCTGCTGGTCAACGTGGTGGCGCGCCGCGCCCGCCAGATCGCTGAGCAGGCAGACGAAGAGGGCTATCCGCTGAACGAGAAGCCGGTCACCACGGCGATCAATGAGGTCGCCGCCGGCAAGATCAGTGCTGCCGGCATCGACACTACCATTGCAAGGTAAAAGAGAACAACGCGGAAAGGGGAGACTGTATGGCAGAGAAACTACTTGCTCGTGTCGCGGTCTCTTCTGTTCCGTTTGCGGCTGACAGGCTTTATACATACCTGGTTCCGGAAACGCTTGCCGGGTGTGCGGAGGAGGGACGGCGCGTGATGATCCCCTTCGGCAAGGGGAACCGGCGCACGGAGGGCTTCCTGATGGAGCTGCGGCGCGAGGCTGCGACAGCGCCGCTTAAGCCGCTTGACGCCGTGCTGGACAGTGCGCCGCTGCTTTGCAGTAAAGATATTCGCCTTGTCAGGTGGATGAAGGCGCGCTACTTCTGCACCTATTACGATGCGCTCAAAGCGCTGCTGCCTGGCGGCATCTGGATGCAGAGCCGCGAGATCTGGCGTTTGCGCGAGGAAGCCGATGCCGGGGAAGCACTTGCTTCCACCGCGCCGGACTCGCTGGAGGAAACGCTGCTGCGCGCCATACTTGGCGCGGGCGGTGCGGAACGATCCGTACTGGAGGAGCTGGGCGGAGGAAAGACGACAAGAACGCTGCGCGCCATGGAGCAGCGCGGGCTGATCGTGTGCGAGACGACGGTGAAGCAGCGCCTCAGCGACAAAACAGTTCGGATGGCGCAGCTTTGCGTCAGTGCAGAGGACGCGCTGGCCGCTGTAGCGCCCAAGCGCCGCAGCGCGCCGGTACGTTATGCGGTCATCGAACTGCTCAGCCGCGAAGGGATGCTCTCTGTTGCTGAGATCGGCTATTACACCGGGGCGACAATGCAAACGCTGCGCGGACTGGAAAAGGCAGGACTTATCGCCTTTTTTGAGCAGGAACGGCTGCGCGTCACCGCATTTGACAACACAGTAAAGGCGGATCCTTTTACACTGAACGCGGAACAGCAGGCTGCGTTTGACGGCCTTTGCACTTTGCTTGAGCAAAAAGGCGGCAGCGCCGCGCTTTTGTATGGCGTAACGGCCAGTGGGAAGACGCAGGTCTATCTCAGGCTGATTGAAGAAACGCTCCGGCGCGGCAGAAACGCAATGCTGCTTGTACCGGAGATCGCACTCACACCGCAGATGATGCAGAAATTCACCGCGCAGTTCGGCAGCGGCGTTGTGATGCTGCACAGCGCACTTCCAATGACAGAACGCTACGATCAATGGAAGCGCATCCGTCGCGGCGAGGTGCGGGTGGTGATCGGCACGCGCAGCGCAGTATTTGCGCCGCTGCCGGAGCTGGGACTGATTATTCTCGACGAGGAGCAGGAGAGCAGCTATCAGTCGGAAAACCCGCCGCGCTATCATGCGCGGGATATTGCGCAGTTCCGCTGCGCGCAGAACGATGCGCTGATGCTGCTTGGCTCGGCAACGCCGACAATAGAAACGGCATATTACGCAAAGCGCGGACGCTATCAGGTGTTTTCACTTTACAAGCGGTTTAACGACCTGCCGCTGCCGGAGGTGTTGATCTCCGATATGCGGCAGGAGCTGCGGGAGGGAAACGAAGGCTCGCTCGGCGCGGCGCTGCGCGCCGAACTGAGCGGAAACCTTGCACGGGGGGAACAGAGCATTCTGTTTCTCAACCGGCGCGGCAGCGCGCGGATGCTGCTGTGCGGCGAGTGCGGCAATGTGCCGCAGTGTCCGCGGTGCAGCGTACCGATGACCTACCACTCCGCAAACGAGCGGCTGATGTGTCACTACTGCGGACATTCGGAAGCGGCGCTGGAGCTGTGCGGCGAGTGCGGCGGACGGATGAAGCGCGTGGGGTTCGGCACGCAGAAGGTGGAGCAGGAGCTTGCCGCGCTGTTTCCGCAGGCGCGAGTCCTGCGGATGGATGCTGATACGGTAGGACCTGCGCATGGACACGAGGCGCTGCTGCGAGAATTTGCCGAAAAGAATGTCCCCATTCTCCTTGGCACGCAGATGGTCGCCAAGGGGTTGGATTTTGAAAATGTAACGCTTGTCGGCGTGCTGGACGCCGACCTGTCGCTCTATGCGCAGAATTATCACGCCGCTGAGCGTACCTACAGCCTGCTGGCGCAGGTCGTTGGCCGTGCAGGACGCGGACAGCGCGCAGGGCGTGCTGTGATCCAGACCTATCATCCGGAGAATGAAGTGATCCGTGCCGCTGCAAAGCAGGATTACGGAGCGTTTTACCGCAGCGAGCTGCGCCTGCGGCGTCTGCGGCGCTATCCGCCGTTCGCAGATCTTTACACGTTGACGGTCTCCGGCAGCGAGGAGCTGCGCGTTATTGCCGCCGCGCGCGTACTGTGCGATGCGCTGCGGATCGCCAGCGAAAAAGAGCCGCTTCGCTCGCTCGATACAGAGGTGCTTGGCCCTGCCGGCGCGCCGGTGGTAAAGGTAAATAACCGCTACCGCTACCGGGTATACCTCTGCGCACAGCGCAGCGCCGTGCTGCGCCGGGTGATCAGCGGATATCTGCTGGCGTTTTACACAAGAAAGGAAAACCGCGGTCTCGACATTTTTGCCGACTGCAATGCTTTACAATAGAGAAAAGAGGAAGAGATTATGGCGATTCGTACCATCCGTGAAAAGGGCGACCCCTGCCTGACCAAGGTCTGCCGTCCGGTAACAGAGTTCAACGCCCGGCTGCACCAGCTTCTGGACGATATGGCAGACACGCTGGCGGAAGCAGGCGGCGTGGGTCTTGCTGCTCCGCAGGTTGGCATCTTGCGCCGCGTCTGCATTGTGGAGGACGGGCAGGGAGAGATCATTGAGCTGATCAACCCTGAGATCATCAAGACTGAGGGTGAGCAGACGGGATTGGAAGGCTGCCTGAGCGTACCGGGGAAATATGGCGTTGTCACGCGCCCGATGGTGGTATGCGTCCGTGCGCAGGACCGCTTCGGGACGACCTTCGAAGTTGAGGACGAGGAGCTGACCGCACGCTGCTTCTGCCATGAGATCGAGCATCTTGACGGTCATCTCTACACAGAACATTGCCGGGTCCTTACGGATGAGGAGCTGGAGCAGTATATTCGGGAACACGAAAAGGAGCTGGACGGGGAATGAGGATCGTCTTTATGGGGACGCCCGGCTTCGCGCGGACGATTCTTGAGCGGCTGGTGGCCGACGGTCACGATGTGCGCGGCGTTTTTACGCAGCCGGATAAGCCGCGTAACCGAAACAAGGTCACGCCATCTGCTGTAAAGGAATATGCGTTGACAAAGAATATTCCGGTTTTTCAGCCGGTCAAGATGCGCGATGGAACGGCGCTTGCCGATTTGCAGGCGCTGCACCCCGAACTTGTGGTCGTGGCCGCCTATGGGCGCATCCTGCCGGAGGAAATGCTGGCCGTGCCGCCCATGGGCTGCATCAATGTACACGCATCGCTGCTGCCGAAATACCGTGGGGCTGCGCCGATCAACCGGGCTATTCTGAACGGAGACCGGGAGACCGGCGTGACGATCATGCATATGGCAAAGGAATGCGATACGGGCGATATGATCCTTGCCCGGAAAATGCCCATTCGGCCGGATGAGACGGCGGAGGAACTGTTTGAAGAGCTTGCGGCGCTGGGGGCGGATGCGCTCGCCGAGGCGATCGTGCAGATCGAAAACGGCACGGCCGCGCGAACGCCGCAGAACGAGGCGGAGGCAACCTATGCGCCCATGCTCTCGCGCGAGCTTTCGCCGATCGACTGGACGAAGAGCAGCGTGCAGATCATCGATCAGATCCGGGGATTGATCCCATGGCCCTGCGCCACGGCGCATATCTGCGGTGCAAACGCCAAGATATTCCGCGCCGTACCGCTTGGCGAAACAGATGATGCCGCCGGCACGCTGCGCGCGGCAAGGCAGGGAATTGAAGCCGCCTGTGGAGATGGGAAGAGCATCCTCATTACCGAGCTTCAGAGCGACGGCGGAAAGCGCATGGCGGCAAGCGCCTATCTGAACGGAAAGCGCATTGCCGCAGGGACGGTGCTGAATGCGTGAGCCGGCGGTAATAAACGCGCGCGCGTGCGCGCTTTCTGTGCTTGTCTCCTGCCGCCGGAACGGCGCGTGGGCAGACGCGGCGCTCAAGGCGCAGCTTGCAAAAGCGGCGCTGAGCGCACAGGATGCAGCGCTTTGCAGCCGTATCGTCTACGGCGTGATGCAAAACAGTCTGCTGCTGGATTGGCATCTCTCCGCCTGCTGCACGCAGAAGCTTGAAAAGCTGCAGCCGCCGCTGGCCGAAATCCTGCGCATCGGCGCGTATCAGATTTTGTTTCTGGACAAGGTCCCTGACCATGCGGCGGTGAGCGAATCCGTTGAGTTGTGCCGCATGAGCGGACGGAGCGCCGCGAGCGGACTGGTCAACGCAGTTCTTCGCAGGGTGGCGCAGAATAAGGCGCATCCGCCCGCGCTGCCGCAGGATGCTCTTTCGCGCCTGAGCATCGCCTACAGCCATCCAAAATGGCTGGTGGAGAGACTGATCGCGCTGCTTGGCGTGGATCAAACGGAACGATTCCTGCGCATCGATAACGAGGCTGCACCCATGACCGTGCAGGTCAATCCGCTCAAAACAGACGCGGATGCGCTTGTACGCGAGCTTGCAGGAAACGGCGTTAAGGCCGTGCCGCACGGATGGGTTCCCGACTGTTTTGAGCTTTCCGGCACGGGAGACCTGACGACGCTCAGCGCCTTTTACCAGGGACACTTTACGGTGCAGGACGCCGCTGCAAAGCTTGTGACCTGTGCAGCCGGCTTCGTGAAAGGACAAAGCGTGCTGGACGTCTGCGCCGCACCGGGCGGCAAGTCCTTTGCTGCGGCGTTTGCCATGGAAAACGAAGGCCGTATCCTCGCCTGCGACCTGCACGAGAAGAAGCTCAAGCGCATCCGTGAAGGGGCGCGGCGGCTGGGCATTACCTGCATGGATACTGCGGCGGCCGATGGGCGCGTGTTCTGCGAGGAGTGGGCGGGGCAGTTTGACGTCGTCATCTGCGACGTGCCGTGTTCGGGTCTTGGCATCATCCGCAAAAAACCGGATATCCGGTATAAGGACGCAGACGAGCTGGCGGCGCTGCCGGAGATCCAGCGCGCGATCCTCTCCAACAGCGCGCGCTATGTAAAAGCGGGCGGAGTGCTGGTCTACTCTACCTGTACGATCCTGCCGGAGGAAAACGAAAGGATGACGGATGCGTTCCTTGCGGCGCACCCTGATTTTTCCTATGAGGATTTTACGCTGCCGGGAGGAAAAACGGCGGCCGGACATATTACGCTGTGGCCGCAGAGGCACGGAACCGACGGGTTTTATCTCAGCCGGATGAGAAGGAGAACAAATGACTGACATCAAGTCAATGACGCTGGAGGAGATCACCGAAGCAATGCGCGCGGCGGGGGAGCCGCCCTTTCGCGGAAAGCAGGTGTTTGCATGGCTGCACCGCGGAGCAACGGCATTTGACCAGATGCTCAATATCCCGAAGCCGCTGCGCGAAAAGCTAGCAGAGCAATACTGCATCACTGCGCCGGAGGTGGCGCGCAGGCAGGTGTCCAAGCTCGATGGGACGATCAAATATCTCTGGGAACTGGCCGATGGAAACTGCATCGAAACGGTGCTGATGTCCTATCATCACGGCAATACCGTCTGCATTTCCTCCCAGGTCGGCTGCCGTATGGGCTGCCGGTTCTGCGCATCAACGCTTGCCGGCAAGGTGCGCGATCTGAGACCGTCGGAGATGCTCGATCAGGTGCTGTTTACGCAGCTTGATTCCGGCAGAGAAATTTCCAACATCGTCCTGATGGGGATCGGCGAGCCGCTGGACAACCGGGCCAATGTGCTGCGGTTTCTGGAGCTGATCAACCACCCGGACGGGATGAATATCGGGATGCGGCATATTTCGCTTTCCACCTGCGGTGTGGTGCCGGGTATCGATGCGCTGGCGGAGGATAGCCTGCAGCTGACGCTCTCTGTTTCGCTTCATGCGCCGGACAGCGCAACGCGCAGCCGCATCATGCCGGTGAACAACGCCTATGATGTGGAGGAGCTGTTTGCCGCCTGCCATCGGTACTTCAGGAAAACGGGCCGGCGCATTTCTTTTGAATATGCCATGATCGATGGCGTGAACGATCACGACTGGCAGGCGGACCTGCTTGCAGAGAAGATCCGCGGGATGCCGGGGCATGTGAACCTCATCCCGCTCAACGATGTGGTGGAGAGCGAGTTCAAGCCAAGTCGCCGCGTTGCTGCGTTCCAAAAGCGCCTGGAGTCGCACGGATTGACGGCAACGGTCCGCCGTAGCCTTGGCGGCGATATCGACGCCAGCTGCGGACAGCTGCGGCGAAAGGAGCTGAAAGCAAGGGAGGAGGCGAAGCGATGACCGGCTGCGGGAAGACCGACGTGGGATTACGCCGGCACGAAAATCAGGATACCTTTGCCCTTGAGGCGCACGAGAAGCTGCTGGTTGCCGTTGTATGCGACGGCATGGGCGGCGTTGAGGGCGGAAAGATTGCAAGCGCTGTCGCGGTAGAGACGTTCATGCGTGATATCCGCGCGCTGCTGCGCGGAGATATGACGGCGGAGCAGCTGCGCGAGCTTTCCTCCTTCTGCGTGGCGCAGGCGAATACCGCCGTGCATCAGCGCGCAATAGAGGATCCCGCCTGCCAGGGCATGGGAACGACGCTCGTTTCTGCCGTTATTACGCCGCATACCGCAATCATCTGCAATATCGGCGACAGCCGCGCCTATTTGATCCGCAGCGGCGGGATCGTGCGGATCACCCATGATCACAGCGTTGTGCAGACGCTGGTGGAGAACGGAAACATCACGGCGGAGGAAGCGCGCACGCACCCCAACCGCAACCTGATCACCCGTGCGCTTGGCCCCGAGGAAAGCACGCGCTGCGATGTTTTCGAGGTGGGCTTCAGCAGGGGCGACCGTCTCCTGCTCTGCACGGACGGGCTGACCGTTACCGCAACCGATGCGGAGATTTGCCGCGCCGTATGCGTAGAAAAGCGTGCGGAGGACAGCCTCGATCATCTCATCGCGCTGGCAAAAGCGCAGGGGGCGCCGGATAACGTGACGGCTGTGCTGATCAACTACGAGTAAGGGAGGTGGAAACCGTATGGACAAAATGATAGGGAAAATGCTGGATAACCGCTATGAGCTGCTGGAAGTGATCGGCAGCGGAGGAATGGCAGTTGTTTACAAGGCAAAGTGCCACAGGCTCAACCGTCTGGTCGCGGTCAAGGTTCTCAAGAGCGACCTGGCTGAGGACGCGGATTTCCGCCGCCGCTTCCGCGACGAATCGCAGGCGGTCGCCATGCTTTCGCATCCAAATATCGTTTCGGTATACGATGTGAGCCGCGGAGAAACAGAGTACATCGTGATGGAGCTGATCGACGGCATCACGCTCAAGCAATATATGGAGCGGCGCGGACAGCTCAACTGGCGCGAAGCGCTGCATTTTATCACGCAGATCATGAAAGGGCTTTCCCACGCGCATTCGCGCGGCATCATCCACCGCGATATCAAGCCGCAGAATATTATGGTCCTGCGCGACGGCAGCGTAAAGGTCGCTGATTTCGGGATCGCCTGCCTTGCCAATTCCGCCAATACGCTCACGCAGGAGGCGCTCGGCTCGGTGCATTACATCTCTCCGGAGCAGGCGAAGGGCGACCGTACAGACGCGCGGTCTGATATTTACTCTGCCGGCGTTGTGCTTTATGAAATGCTGACGGGCAGGCTGCCTTTTGAGGGGGACAGCGCTGTTTCCGTTGCCATTCAGCACCTGTCCTCCGTGCCGCTTTCCCCGCGCGAGGTCAACCCGGAGGTGCCGGAAGCGCTGGAGCTGATCTGCATGAAGGCGATGGCGTCCGATATTGACAAGCGCTATGCTTCCGCTGATGCAATGCTTGCAGATCTGGAGGAGTTTCGCAAAAACCCGGAGGTCGATCTTGATTTTACCATTGATGATCTGCACCGGGAAACGACGGATGAGCCGACGCAGTACATCCCGGCCGTCCATGGGGCGCAGCAGCATACACAGCAGGAAGAAGACGAGGAGGAGAAAGGGAGCGTCCGTCGCGCGCTGACGATCGCCGGCGCGGTGGTTGCCGCAATCGCCCTTGCGGTGCTGCTTTGGCACGCAATCTTCAGCAATATCCTGGGCAGCGAGCCGGAACAGACGGAATTTGAGGTGCCGAGCATTATCGGTATGACGGTGGAGAAGGCGCAGGCTGATCCAAAGGTCAAGGATATCTTTGAGATCGAGCAGATCGGCCAGCGCGCCAGCAGCGAGTATGAGGCGGGACAGATCATCGAGCAGTCGCCGGACGCCGGGAAGAGCGTGCGGGGCAACCGCGTGATCTCTGTGTTCATCAGCACCGGCGTCAAAAGTGACGCGATGCCGAACCTTGTCAACACGGAAAAGCGCAGCGCGGCGATCCAGCTGAAAAATCTTGATCTGGATCTTGTGATCGACGATACCGTGGAGGAATACAGCAGCTCGATCACCTCGGGCTATGTGATCCGCACGATTCCCGAACGAGGGGAAACGCTCAAGCAGGGCGACAGCATTACACTGGTCGTCAGCAAGGGACCGGAAAAGAAACCTGTAAATGTTCTTACCTTTACTGGCGTTGATATTGAACTAGTGCGGCAGCAGGTTGTGGAATCCGGCCTTGTTGTCGGCAGCGTAGAGACCCGTCCGGATGAAACGCCTGCGGGCATTGTGATAGATCAGAGCATCGCGCCGAACACAACGGTGACGGAGGGGACAGAGATCAGCTTTGTGATCAGCTCTGGTCCCGCATGGACCGGAGACGGCGGAGATACTTCAACTGCGGGAGGCGAGATGCAGCCGTGACGGGAAGGATCCAACGCGCGCTGAGCGGGTTCTACTATGTAAAAACAGAGGACGGCGCGCTCCTTACCTGTAAAGCGCGCGGCAGATTTCGCCGCGAAGGAATTTCGCCGCTTGTGGGCGACGAAGCGGTGTGCAGCGTGTCCGGCAGCGGAGAAGGGCGTATTGATGAGCTGCTGCCGCGCCGGAATTATTTTGAACGGCCAAGCGTCGCCAATATCGACCAGATGGTCATCGTCTGTTCGCAGGCGATCCCGAAGACGGATCCGCATCTGGTTGACCGCATGACGGCGATCGCTGCGCTCAAGCACTGCGAGGTCCTGATTTGCATCAACAAGTGCGACCTTGCCCCGGCTGACTTGCTGCTGCAATATTATGAGGACGCCGGGTTCCGCACTGTGTGTGTCAGCGCGGAAACAGGGGATGGAATGGAGCGGCTGCGCGCGGAATTGCAGGGAAAACTCTCCGTTGTAACGGGGAATTCCGGCGTTGGAAAATCGAGCATTCTGAACGCACTTGACCCGGGAATATCCATCAAGACGGGCGAGGTGAGCCAGGCGCTTGGGCGCGGACGCCATACAACGCGCCATGTGGAGCTTTACGAGCTTGCCTGCGGGGCGGAGATCATCGATACGCCGGGCTTTTCCTCTTTTGACGCTGAGGGACTCGACCTGGAGCTGAAGAGAAATTTGCCGGAGTGCTTTTTGGATTTTCTGCCGTATCTTGACAGCTGCCGCTTTGCGGGGTGCAGCCACACCAAGGAGAAGGGCTGCGCGGTGCGGCAGGCGGTAGCAGAGGGCCGGATCGTCCGCGGCCGGCACGAAAGCTACTGCCGGCTTTATGAGGAACTGAAGGAGCTTCGGGAATGGAATACCTCTGCTGATGGAAGAGGCCGGCGCGGATAGAAGAGAAAAAGCAGGAGCCTGCACGATCTCGTGCAGGCTCCTGCTTTTTGAGGAAAGAGAGAGAAAACAGAGAGAAATCAATCCTGAAACAGGGGGGTGGAGAGATAGCGGTCGCCGGTATCCGGCAGCAGCACAACAATCGTTTTGCCCTTGTTTTCCGGACGTTTGGCAAGCTGAATGCCTGCCCAGACGGCTGCGCCGGAGGAAATGCCGACCAGCACGCCCTCGCTGCGGCCGACCAGCTTGCCGGCGGCAAAGGCATCATCGTTTTCAACCGGGAGGACTTCGTCATAGATGTGCGTATCCAGTACATCCGGAACAAAGCCGGCGCCGATCCCCTGGATTTTATGTGCGCCTGCAACGCCCTTGCTGAGTACGGGAGAAGAGGCGGGTTCCACAGCGATGACCTTGATCTCCGGATTGTGTTCCTTGAGGAATTTGCCGGTGCCGGTCAGCGTCCCGCCGGTGCCGACGCCCGCAACAAAGAAATCGATGACGCCATCCGTATCCGCCCATATCTCCGGGCCGGTTGTCTCGTAGTGTGCTTTGGGGTTGGCGGGATTAACAAACTGGCCGGCAATAAAGCTGTTCGGGATCTGCGAGGCAAGCTCTTCCGCCTTGGCGATGGCGCCCTTCATGCCCTTGGCTCCTTCGGAAAGCACCAGCTCCGCGCCATAGGCCTTCATCAGCTGGCGGCGCTCAACGCTCATGGTCTCGGGCATGACAATGATGATGCGATAGCCGCGCGCAGCGGCAACAGAAGCGAGACCGATACCGGTATTGCCGGAGGTCGGCTCAATGATGACCGAGTCGGGCTGGAGCTTTCCGGAAGCCTCCGCGTCGTCAAGAATCGCCTTGGCAATGCGGTCCTTGACGGAACCTGCGGGATTGAAATATTCCAGCTTGGCGAGAAGCCGGGCTTCCAGCTTTTCGGCTTTTTCAATATGGGTCAGTTCCAGCAGGGGCGTCTTCCCGATCAGCTGGTCTGCGGATGTATAAATCTTGCTCATAATAATCCTCCTGACGGTAAAAACCGTTTGTAATATATAATTTATTTAAAGGTTGCTGTTGTTCCGAGTCATCGGCAGCGCTCACCGCCGATGCAGGGGAAGCGGCAACATCGAAAAGATGAACAGATCATATTATTACCAACCTTTTGAGTGGGTATATAGGGATTATAAAAGAAGAACATAAAAATGTCAATAGTTGTTTTGCAAAAAAATCTATTGAATTCCTATAAACCGTGTAATATAATAGGTTATTAGAAAGAGCAAGAGGTGAGAATAATGATGATTTCGACCAAGGGCCGGTACGCGCTGCGGGTGTTGATCGACATGGCAGAACACCAGACCGACGGCTATATTCCTCTCAAGGAGATCGCGCAAAGGCAGGGCATTTCCGAAAAATATCTGGAGAGCATCGTAAAGATACTGGTCCATGGCGGCGTTCTGGAGGGAATGCGGGGAAAGGGAGGCGGATATCGCCTCTGCAAGGGACCCGACCAGTTTACGGCCGGTTACATCCTGCGCCTGATGGAGGGGTCGCTTGCGCCGGTCGCCTGCCTGACGGATGGGGGCGCGCTGTGTGAGCGGGCATCTGAATGCCGGACGCTCTCGCTCTGGGCAGGCTTGAACGATGTGATCAACCGGTATCTCGACCAGTATACGCTGGCAGATCTGCTGCGCGAAGACGGCGGATACGATTACGTGATATAGCTCATATCAGCTTTGCCGGAAAGGTCCTGTATGGCAGCAGCCGTACAGGGCCTTTTGCTGTGACGCGGCGGCGCTTGCGCACAGTGCGCGCCCCATCGTTGGGCGAAAGCGCAGGACGGATGAAAAAACAGGGAGGCGGGAGTTTTCTCTTGCACGCTGCGTACTTATGCCTTACAATAGAATACAAAGAATACAAAGATTTCCCCTTATTTTAAGCGACAGGAGACGCGATCGTATGGATTCCAGACCCGTTATGAAAGAGCTTATCCTCATTACCGTGGGAACGGCGATCATAGCAGCCGGCGTATTTTTCTTTATGCAGCCGGCGCATTTGGCAATGGGGAGCGTAGCCGGTCTTGCCGTTGTGCTGGAGCAGTTTCTTCCGCTGGGGGTTGCGGCGATCTCCATGATCGTAAATATTGCGCTTCTGCTGCTGGGATTCTTGCTGGTGGGAAAAGAATTCGGCGGCAAAACGATCTACACCTCCATTCTTCTGCCTGTGCTGCTCGGAGCGCTGGAACTGCTGCTGCCGAAAAACGCATCGCTTACAAACGATGCGTTTGTTGATATGGTATGCTGTTTGATCGTTATCAGCTTCGGGCAGTCGATTCTGTTCAGTCAGAATGCCTCTTCCGGCGGGCTGGATATCATCGGCAAGATCCTGAACAAGTTCTTCCGCATGGATATCGGCAAATCGATTGCCGCAGTCGGAGTGTGCATTGCGCTTTCTTCTGCGCTGGTCTATGACAAAAAGACTGTCGTGCTGAGCGTTCTGGGGACCTATCTCAGCGGGATCGTTCTGGATTATTTCATCTTTGGTACGAACACGAAGCGAAAGGTATGTATCATCTCACAGAAGCAGCCGCTGATTCTTGCTTTTCTGCTGGACACATTACACAGCGGCGCAACGCTTTATGATGCGCGCGGCGCTTACGGCGGCTTTTCCGGTACGGAGATCGTTACGATCGTGGACAAAAATGAGTTCCGGTCATTGATGAACTTTCTGGCCAAAAACGATCCGGCTGCGTTCGTAACGGTCTATACTGTAAGCGAGGTGCTGTACCGGCCGAAGCTGCAGCAGCATTCAGATGCAGGCTGACGGGACGGAGTCTTTTTGCCGCTGCCAGAAAAACTCAGCGGGATGTTGCGGCGCGGGCTGCCTATTCAGGCAGCCCGCGCTGTTTGCAGTTTTCGTATTCATTTGTCAAAGCTTGGATTAACGTAATAGACATTCTTTTCATCCAGCCGGTCTTTGGCAAGCCGAAGTCCTTCGCCGAAGCGCTGGAAGTGTACGATCTCCCGCGCGCGGAGGAATTTGATGACGTCGTTGACGTCCGGGTCATCGGAAAGGCGCAGGATGTTGTCGTAGGTTACGCGGGCCTTCTGCTCTGCGGCAAGATCCTCTGTGAGGTCTGCGACCGTATCGCCCGTGACCTGCATCGTTGATGCGGACCAGGGATAGCCGGAGGCGAATTGCGGAAATACGCCGGTCGTATGATCGACAAAATAGGTATCAAACCCTGCCTCCCTGATCTGCTCCTCGGAGAGATTGCGCGTAAGCTGATGCACAATGGTTCCGACCATTTCAAGGTGACCCAGTTCCTCTGTACCGACCGTGGAAGCCCAAGGGCCACAAGTACGAAAAAGCCTTGCGCCGCAAGGGTTACAGGCCGAAAAAGAGAGGGAAAACGCGAATGTGCAAAATGCCGGTTGGCTCCATTCCTTTGACGCGGACTACCACTATCGAGGCTCCGACCTTCACTACCATGTGAACGTGTCCGCTGCGCTTTCGGAGGGAGGGGCGGCATGGTGAAGGAGTTTATTTCTCAGCTCTCGCCGGACAAGCTGACGCCCTTTGCAAAGCACCCCTATCGGGTGCGGGAGGATGCCGCCATGGACGAGCTTACCGAGAGCATCCGTGTCCACGGCATTCTATCGCCCTTGTTGGCCCGGCCAAAAGGGGAGGGCTACGAGTTGGTCAGCGGGCATCGGCGGCGTCTGGCGGCGCAGAAATTGGGCCTGCCCACCGTGCCGGTGCTGGTGCGGGAAATGACCGACGACGAAGCGGTGATCCTGATGGTGGACAGCAACCTCCAACGGGAAAACCTGCTGCCCAGTGAAAAGGCGTTTGCGTACAAGATGAAGCTGGAGGCAATGAAACATCAAGGGAAGGCAACTTCTGGACAACTTGTCCAGAAGTTATCGGTTGAGAAAGTGGCTGACGAAGCAAATGAGAATTACAAAACAGTCCAGCGTTACATCCGTCTGACCAACCTTGTTCCGCCGCTGCTTCAGATGGTGGACGATGGACGCATCGCCTTTTCTCCCGCCGTGGAGCTGTCCTATCTCACCCGCGACGAGCAGGCGGAGCTATGGGACTTGATCGGGCGGGAGGACGCCACACCGTCGCTGTCACAGGCACTCCGCATGAAGCAGCTCTCCCGCGAGGCAAAGCTGACGCCGGAGGTGCTGTACGCCATTCTCACCGAGGAAAAGCCCAATCAGAAGGAGCAGATCCGCATCAAAACCGAGTCGCTGCGGAAGTATTTCCCGCGCAATTATTCCGCGCAGCAAATGGAGCGGGAGATCATCAAGCTGCTGGAGGCCCGTTACCGCGCGAAGGGCAGGGGAGAGCGATGATCTTCGCATACTGGCGCTATACAGATTTCTCCCGTACAATAGCGGCAGAAAGGAGCGAGGATTATGGAGCAGAATTTACCGCCATTGCCGCCGGTCATTTTTGAGAACGGTCTTTACTACGAGCTGCGGGACGAGCAGTATTATCCCTGCCTTTTGCCGCCGGAACCGGACACCACAGAGGACAAGCTGCTGGAAACCATCATCCGCCAGATGGCGGAAGCACAGGGCATCAACGAGGACTTGAAGGCGCGGGATCAAATGGCGTGGGTAGGAGCCATGAACAACATCAAAAGCGCCGCACTTGAGATCCTGCGAGAGTCCAAATAACGCCCCAAGAAGGAAACAAAAGCAAATAACCAACGCAAGCGGAGACAGGCCAAATGCCTGCCTCCGCTATTTTTATGCCCCAACGGGCAAGGAGGAACAATATGGATTATTTCTACGAGCATGAATCAGAGCTATTTACATTTTACCGTGTTCCAAAGGTGCTGTTTACGGAGGAACCATTCAAAAACATGAATTGTGAAGCAAAATTACTTTACGGATTATTGTTGGACAAAATGGGACTTTCCCGCAAAAGCGGGTGGTTCGATAAGCAGGGGCGTGCCTTTGTTTACTATGGCATCAGCCACATTATGGAGGACTTGGGCTGCGCCCACAGCAAGGCGGAGAAGCTGCTATCCGAACTGGAGCAAGCTGGCCTGCTGCGCCGGAAACGGCAGGGGTTGGGGAAGCCGTCTGCACTGTACCCTCTGAAATTCGAAAACCGAATTTCTTGACTTTCGATTTTCGAACTTCAAGAACGCTGAAAATCAGCGCACCTGAACGCTGATTTTCAGCGTCTAATAAGACTGAGTAGAGCGATACTGAGATAAATATATACCAAGCCGAAAAAAGAATAATAGGGAGGATCATCAGATGAAGAACAAAGAGAACTTACGGGAAAAGCAGGTAAATCTCCGCTTGACGCAGGCAGAATATGAGCGGCTCACCCGCACCGCGCAGGACCACGGCATCGGGCGGGCGGCGTATCTCCGCATGGTGCTGCGGGGCGCGTGGCTGCGGGAGGACGGCAGAAAATCAGAATAGCTTTTTCCGCTGGAATTTGATGCAGGCCGTCACACGGTCACGGATATAAGGAACATCCCGCTTGGCGTAAAACTCCAGCGGCTCTGAAAGGGCCGCCATGATCTCTTTTTCGGCAAAGTCGCAGCGAAGCTGCGGCCCATAGAGATTTTGGGCCGCATGGACCTGTCGGACAAAGCCCGTTTTCATGGGCTGAGCCTTGAGCTGCCGCACCAATGCGTCCGGCTCGATCTCCATGGGATAGTCCCGTGTGTTGGACAGCAAACCCGCACCGAAGTCAAAGATGGGGCAGTGGTCAAAGCCATCACCGCAGCGCAGCACAGCGATGTTGTTCAGATGCCGGTCCTCGTTGCCGAACAGCATATCCACCTCGAACAGCAGCGTCAGATAGGTGCCGAAGCGGTCAAGTCCCGTCAGCCGCTCAACCTGCTCCACCAACCACGCAAGGCGGCTTTGAAGATTGGGCAGGCGGTTTACCGCGGTCTGCCAGTCCGGGCCAACGCCTTTTCGCAGCAGTTCCGCAAGGGTCAGGATGGCCTCGCCCTGACGTAGAAAATTGGCACTGGAACAGCCGTTGCGGGTATGACCGTGGACTTCCAGCCGCTCCATGCGGTAGGTCACATAGCGAAAGCCCAACGCGCCGGTATTGGTTTGTGCCAGCAGCGCAGAGGTCACGGCTTCAGCCAGTCCCTCGTAGCCGAACAGATCCAGCTTGTACCAGCGGCCATCTGCCAGCCATTTTTCCTGATTGCCCTTAGACGAAGTTTCCGCGATGCGGCTTCCCGTTGTCAGTCTGATCGACATATTCAGCCCTCCACAATTTTGATCCAGCACGAATCCTCTGCCATGCGCCCTTCGGTCTTGCGGATGATCGCCAGCGGGTCATAGCAGTCCAGTCCCAAGTCAGACAGGTAATATTTCAAACCGTCCCGCTCCTGCGGCACACAGCGGTCTTTCAAGAAGGTTTGAAAATCGTCCCATGTGGGCTTGCGGTTCACGCCGAAAGCGGTGGAAAGGGGAGAACTGGCCTCGTTTTCGATGGCAAGTTGATGAGTGGTTTGGTCAGCGCAGATCTTCGTACAAAGCTTGTTCCCATCGTAGTAGTACAGGATCAGGAGGGCGTGAGCGCTGCTTCGGGCATTGGCCAGAAAGACATTGTAATCAGACACGGCAGGGCGGCGGATGGTGATGCTTTCCCCATCGAATTGCAGCGTTACGGTGCGGCTGCCCTCAGAGATGCCCAGGGCCTTCATCCAGGCAGATGGCAGAGCCACGCGGTAGCCATTGGCATCCGGCCCGGCGTTTCCACCCGCCTTGTTGATAAGAATATTTGCAGTTCGTTCCTCGTGTAGCACGGTCATTCACCTCAAAAGTTTCTTGCAATTATTATACCTATTGGACACCAATAAATCAAGAAGTTAATTTTACAACAGCATTATCACGAAAATGAAACCGCTATACGGAAGCTGCTTTCGCAAGCATAGCATTTGGCCGTCCAAATGCGCTTGTTAGGGGAAGCAATTCCCCTATAACCCCTTATGAATTGAAAGGAAAAACGATCATGAGAAAACGACCAATCAAAATATCGCTCCGTTTGAATGAGCAGGAGCATGAACATTTGAAACAGCAGGCTATGCTCTTTGGCTTCCCAATGGAAGTATTCCTCCGTGCGCTGATCTCTGGCATGAACCTCCGGTCCCGACCACTCGCTGAATACGCCGAAATCCGGCGTCAACTCGCCGGCATTGGAAATAACATCAATCAAATCGCTCATGTTGTCAACACCCGCGGCTTTGCCACGAAGGAAGACATTGCCGCAGTCGCGACAGCACAGCGGGTGATCTGGCAGATTGCAAAGCGGCTTTGAGATATTCTGCTGAAGGTAAATATCGATGAGCGAATCAAATTCGGTGGAGTTCCGCTGACGTTTCCACTACTATTTTCCTTTTCCGCTTGTGGATACAGCGTTTTATGGTATAATTATTTTGTAGAATTGTAGGTGGAGCGGTCAGCGAGCTTGAAGGCTTATCGAAGGAGTTGGTGTGATGACAAAGTACGGAATTGATTCAACGGTTATTCACCAAATCATTGATCTGGCAAATAGGCATCACATCAAAACAGTGATCCTATTCGGTTCCCGCGCACGAGGGGACTTCCGCCGCACAAGCGATATTGATTTAGCTGTGCAGGGAGGCAATGTATGCCGTTTCAGACTGGATGTTGAGGAAGAAACGCATACATTGCTGACCTTTGATGTGATAGATTTATGTTCTGATTTGTCCCCAGAATTGCGGGAAGCCATCAGCAAGGAGGGAGTATTGCTCTATGAAAAAGTTTGATAACTACCGAAAAAATTTAGACGTTCTGCGGCGCTCTGATCAGCAGGATCTCAACAATGAATTTATCATTAGCGGCATCATTGACAAGTTCTCCATTCAGTTTGAATTAGGTTGGAAGGTCTTAAAAGAATTGCTGACTTATGAAGGCATCAATGCAGCTAAGACAGGCTCCCCGCGTGAAATTATCAAGCAGGCGTACCAGTATTACCCTTGCATAGAGGAAGATGTGTGGCTGGATATGCTGTCCCAGCGCAACAATATGGCACATATTTACGATGGAAATGCCGCGAAAGCACTGGCACAGGAGATTATTAGCCGTTTTATTCCGGCCTTTGAAAAGCTGGAAAAAAGCATCTGTGAGCGATACGCCGATCTTCTGGATACGCTCTGAGAAACTATTTTACAAACACATGGAGGCCCACGATGGCACTTGAAAATAAACTTGGCATCACCAACTCCGCCGAGCTTGCCCGCGAGGAGGAACGGATCAGCAAGAAGAAAGCCGTAGAACTGTTTGAAAGCGGCTCTCTGGACAAGCTGGCACCCGGCAGATTCGCGTCGCTGCAAGCCATTCATAAGGCGCTTTTCGAGGATATTTATGACTTTGCAGGCGAACTGCGCACGGTGAATCTGGCAAAGGGCAATTTCCGCTTTGCGCCGCTGATGTATCTGGAGGCGGCGCTGGCCAACATCGACAAGATGCCGCAGTCCACCTTTGACGAGATCATCGAAAAGTATGTGGAAATGAATATCGCCCACCCGTTCCGAGAGGGCAACGGCCGCAGCACCCGCCTGTGGCTTGACCAGATGCTGAAAGCCGGTATCGGACAGGTGGTGGATTGGAGCAAGGTCGATAAAGAGGACTACCTACTGGCCATGGAGCGCAGCCCCATCAAGGACGTGGAGATCAAGGTGTTGCTGAAAGCGGCTTTGACCGACGAGATCAATAGCCGCGAGGTCTATATGAAAGGCATCGATCACAGCTACTATTATGAGGGGTATATGACCTTCAAGGCGGAAGATCTGAGCAAGGAATGAGGTGCAGATTGATTTTGCGGACAAAAGCGCTTCCCAAAGTATCAGTCCCAAAGTTTCAAAGTATCAATTTGATACTTTGAAATGCTCGCTGGAGGAACTGGCTGTTTTGGAGCGGATCGCACAAAACCCGGCCATCAAGCAACAGGAGCTTATGAGCGCAACTGGCAAGTCCATCACAACCGTGAAGCGGATCATGAAGTCCTTGCAGGATAAGAACTATATCCGCAGAGAGAACGGCAAGCGATACGGCAAGTGGGAAGTGCTGGTTAAATAAGAAACTTAGCTTAAAAAGGGAAAATAAGATAAAAACAAATTTGGGGTAGGGCGTATGGAAATCATTGATAATCTAAATCGCAACGTAAAGTCTGATTTAATAGATACAATTAAGCGGGGGAGTAAACTGTCAGTTGCCGCTGCTTGCTTCTCTATCTATGCGTATCAGGAACTTAGAAAACAACTTGAAGGTATTGATGAACTGCGTTTCATTTTCACTTCCCCGACATTTGTAACCGAGAAGGCAATGAGCTGACGCAAAAAGCGATTGCGAAAGAGTGTGCAGACTGGATCCGGCGCAAAGCAGTTTTCAAGTCGAACGTCACACAGGAGCAGATGATGGGCTTTATGACGGTCGATGAGAGTACCTATATGCCCATCAATGGTT